>Ga0316217_10003109_pt1 | contig 19304 bp, 13 predicted proteins | sample 1anoAmetaG_FD_203633 | JGI IMG/M metagenome (GOLD analysis project Ga0316217, IMG submission 203633) | Freshwater microbial communities from Trout Bog Lake, Wisconsin, USA - 1anoA | ecosystem: Environmental > Aquatic > Freshwater > Lake > Hypolimnion/Profundal zone | place: USA: Wisconsin...
AGATGAAGTTCAAAAGCGGGATCACCCTGTTTTTTCTGCTCGGAACCGTGATGGCGGGATGGGCAGCGGAGACGCCGCCGGCCATAGCGGTGCTGGACAGCCCCGAAACTGGTGCGATGTCTGCCGGACTGGCGGATTTCATTGAGGCGGGGTTGCAGCGGGAGGGCGTGCCGACTTTTGACCGGCGCTACGTCCAGCTCTGGCTGGCGGAACGACACCTGGGCCGGTCGGGTCTCATGGATTTCCAGACGCTGCAGCAGGCGCGATTGCCCGGCATGGAATGCTTGGTGCGCGGTGAAGCGCAGGCCATCGGCACGAATCGCTTTGGCTTGACGCTGGAAGCCGTTCACGCCAGCGACGCCGTGATTATCGCCACGTTTCATGCGGAAGGCCGGTTTCCGCAGGAATGGCTGCCGGCACTGGAGCGTTTGATCCGAGCGCTGGGCATGAAATTGCGCGCGACGCAAACCGCCGCCGGCCAAGTTTCCACCGGTCATGCGATCACCTGGATGCCGGAGGCAAGCTTGTGGTTTTTTCAAGGACTGGACGGTTTTGCCAGCGGCGACGCCGCGCAGGCTGTGATCGCCTTCCGTCAGGCCCGGCGCTGGGATGAACAATTCCGGCTGGCCTGGTTATGGGAGGCGCGCAGTTACCAGCGCCTGGGATTGACGGCTCAGGCCCAGCGGGTGATAGAGGCGGCACACCTTTCGGCAAAGCCGGTTGGCCAGGCGGGCTGCGCTCCGGTTTTTGCGGTGGTGGCTGGCAACGGCATTACGCCGGAAGAAAAACAGGAACTGGAACGCGCCCTGTCCGGCATCGGCGGGCTGGCGGTGCTGGATCCCCGGTGGATTGGCGCTTCGGCGCGGGAAGTGGATTTGCAACTGACCGGCCAGATGACCGCGCGCACGACGGCGGGCAATGCCTGGCTGATGGTGGATCACCTGGTTTTTCTGGAAAAAACCAGCGGTGCGAAGCCAAAGTATCAAGCCCGGCAACAGAACGTGCTGACTGGCAAAGTGGAAAACCAAGCCGAGACTGGCGTTGGTACAAACCGCTTGGAACAACTGGCACAGAAACTGTTTGCCCCAAGCCGCCGCGGCAACGGCGCGGCGGAGAAAGTTGCCGAGGCCCCGAAGCCTAACCGCGGGGCTTTCAGCCTGCCGGTGAATCCCGGGGAGGCGGAACTGGCCCGCTGCTTGGAACGGGTGGCCCGCAATCCGGCAGACGTGCGCGCGTTGCTCGCGGCGGCGGACGCCTGTCAGACCTGGGAAGCGGAGGTGATATTCAATCCCGCCAACAACCAGCAGGAACGCGGCGTGGAGTGGCGGGTGCGCGAGGAATTTCTGCACCAGGCGATTGCCGCCATCCGCCGCGACCCATCGCAAAACGACGCTGCCTTTCTGCTGGCAGCGGCCCTGTGGCGGCAACGTCACACGCCCGAATACGGCATCTGGGCCGGGAGTTTCTCCGGCCCGCCGCTGCGGGAATCAATGCAGCCATTGCTGGAATTATTTCCCAACAGTGCCGACGCGACCAATCTGGCTGAAACCATCACCGAAAACGCGGTGCATAACCACCGGTCGGTGCCGGCCGACCCGCGCTATCTCCAGCCAGTAATCACCCCCGAAACCAACCCGGAAATGGCGGCAGCGGTTCCCTTGGAGAACCTCAGCGAGCCGCCGGATGCAGAAGCAAAACGGCAGGCATTCATTTCGTCGTTTTACCAAAACCAGATGGAGCAGGCGGCGGTATTGTATTTCCAACTGGCGCGCGCGCGCATCCGGCTGCCCTATTACGAAACCGAGCGTTTTCTGCAGACAATGCTCCAACGCCACCCGGCGCCGGAAAATTTCCTCCGCGAGCTGGAATCCATCAGCGAAAGCCCGGAGGTGCCGGGGGAGACCCGCTTCCTGGCCGCCTACAAACTGGCGGTGCATGATTACGAACAGGGTGATTATTTCCGCGCCTCCGAACTGCTGCGGAACCTGGTGGCCGATGAGGCAGCCTCCCGAATGCTGGTTGCCTGGGGCGGGAGCAATGGGAGCACCAGCATCCGCGATCAGGCCTATGACCTGCTGAAACACCTGCGCTTGGTCGGCGATGGCGAACTGGACTTTCGCCGGTGCTGCGGCCAATCGCAGCCGGTGGCAGCGACCGATCCAGCCGCCCTGGATGCCTTGGGAAAATTATTCCAGGAACGAATGGCTCTGACGTTAACCGTTGGCCGGCCCACACCCGAGAAATTGGAGCAAACCCGGAAGGACATGCGGCGGGTGGAAGCCGCCATGCTCAGCCAATACCGCGCCGCCTTGCCGGCCTTTCTCCAAGCCGAGATCCGGAAATCCGGGCCGGGACCGGAAACCATGGGACTGTGCGCGCAGTTGGGGACGAATGGGTTGTCGCTGCTGCCGGAAATTGTGTCGGGAGTCCTCCAACAAGGCAACCGTTCCACGCAATGCAATGCCTTATGGGCCTTGGGCAACCTGGGCCATTCCGCCGCCGGCGCCCTGCCCGTGGTAATCCTGGCGTTGGCATCAGACGATGCCACCATGGTTCGCCCCGCCGCGAGCCAAATATTGAAAAAGCTGGGCACCGCACCGCGCCAAGCCCTGCCTTATCTGGCCCGACTGCTCTATCACGCCAACGCCGTGGTGGCCGTGCAGGCCGCGCAGGCCGTGTTGGCGTCTGCCGCCTTGCCCGCCGATTTCCGGGCGGGACTGGACGACGATGAGTTCGTCCGGAAAATCCAAACCTGGTGGGAAAACACCGGCTCCTGGCAGGCGTGGGAATAGCGAGAAAGAAAATTCAGCAGGAAAGAGTCAGTGCAAGCTGCTTCCCGGCCAGGGGCAGGGATTATGACAACGACCTCGCCGCAGGATTGCCCAGATAATTCTCATCGTACTCAACCACAATTTCCCCGTGGTTGTTTTGAGTCAGGGTGTCCACCCGCCCGCTGACGATGCAAGAAAACATCCAGTGTCCGCGCCATGGTGAATTTCCTTTCCGTCGTTCAATTACGGCTGCCTTTTGAGCCGCAGCCGACGGCGTGAAACTCATCGCCACGCCGAGGGTGTTCAGCACGGTGAGCACCTTCCCGATCTGGCTAGTCGGTTTGTTATATTTACGCAATCCGCTGAATCGCCAAAGTCGCTTTCACCGAGCGGTGAAACATGTCAAAACACTGAAAATAATCAGTTGCCATATTTCACTGAATATGACATTTTCACCGCACGATGAAAACGGTTAAAAAACTGAAAGATCTCGATTTTAAGGACAAATTCGAGGCGTTGTTGCGCGAACTATTGGGGCGCGTGCCATTCTTGAAGTTGACTTCGCTCAAGAAAGAAGCGCGAGTTTCCCCCAATTCGGCTGACCACGCCGACCGGTTGGCACAGGTGACGGCGGGTGACCGAAAGTGGACGTTGGTGGTGGAGGAAAAGCGTCTGGGCCAACCGCGCGAGGTGCGGACAGCCGTGCTGCACTTGGAGCGTTACCTGAGGCAACTGCCCGAGGATGTGTCGCACTACGGGTTGTTGCTTGCGCCGTTCATCTCGGAAGAGTCCGCGAAGATCTGTCGGGAGGCGGGCATCGGCTACGCCGATTTGGCGGGCAACGCGCGGTTGTCTTTTGATCACATTTTTATCGAGACGCGGTCGCCGGATAATCCGTTTCGGGAGAAGCGGGAGACCCGGTCACTGTTTGCGCCTCGTGCGACCCGGGTGTTGCGAGTATTGCTGCAAGGGCCACTACGTCCATGGAAGGTCACGGAACTGGCGCAATCGGCGCAGGTGAGTCTAGGTTGGGTGAGCGCGGCGCGGCAGCAGTTGTTGGCACGCGAGTGGGCGGCGGAAGCGCCGGGCGGCCTGCGGGTGACGAAACCGGGCGCAGTGCTCGATGCCTGGGCGAAAGCTGACGATTGGGAAAAGCGGACGCGCACGCATGAGTATTCCGTCTTGGTTAATGATCCGTTGGAACTGGCGGAGAAATTGAAAGAGGTTTTGTCCAGCGAGCCGCCGGTGTTCACACAGTGGTTTGCAGGCTGGCTGCGGCATCCACACACGACCACCCCGGTCGTAACCGCTTATGTCAGGAAATTTCCCGACGACGCGCTCATCAAAGAAAAGTTGCTGGGGCGGCGCGTGTCTGCTGGCGGCGGAGCATTGCGGCTGGTGTTGCCTAAGGAAGAGGGAGTATTTCATCCGTCGCAGGTGGTCCGGGGGTTTGAGTTGGTTTCGGACGTGCAGATTTATCTCGATCTGCTGCGAGGCGGGCTTCGCGGAGAGGAACAGGCAGCAGAGTTGAAGCAGTGGCCAGACTTCGCGGGAGGGTGGGCATGAGCAAGTACGGAACATTTGGCGATTATCCCAAGGGGAGTCTTCCGTCGGCTGAGGCGGCATTGCTGACCGCGTGGCGTTCGCTGGAACGATACCACACCCCCCCCAGATCAGATTGTCGAGCTCCCCGCCATGGGGTTGGCCATGGAGCTTGTTTGCGCAGAGACGGAGAACACGGGCATACTGAGCGGGTCCAGGACTTGTTGCGAAAACAGCACCTTTCCGAATTCTTAGACAGGCCCTTCGGGTCGTCGGTTATTTCGTGGTGGCAAAAGTTCTTGCGCGAGGATTTGGAAAACGCGATTTCGGATTGGCATATTTGAAGTTCATTTCATAAGCTTTGGCGTTGCGGGCGCAAGACCTTGCATTTAGCAGCCGATTGCAAAATCGCAGGTTGAAAATCTATTGGAATCAAATGCCGGTGTGGCGAAATGGCAGACGCACAGGACTTAAAATCCTGGGACCGTAAAAAGTCGTGTGGGTTCGAGTCCCACCACCGGCACCACTAAAATATGGCTTTTAATGGGGCTTTGCATTTTTCTATCCGTTCTATCATGGCAGCAACATGAAAGCAAACGCAACAACGAGCAACACAGGGCAGCCGCACGTTGGCCGGGTTGCCGGTCGGGATTGCATAACGTGTCTGCCGGGGTTGATAGTGTTTGACAAACCCGGCAAGTGAATACAGATTGTGTGCGTGCGGATTATTAAGGAAAGCACGCTGGCCGCTTTTGCCGCCAGCCACCCGCAGGGCGCAACGGGCTTGGCTGCCTGGCGACGAATCATGCGGCAGGCGCAATTCCGGCACTTTGCCGACTTGCGCCAGTGCTTCCGTTCGGCGGATCAGGTGCGTGTGGCCAGCGGCAATCTGGTCGTGGTGTTCAACGTATGCGGCAACACCTATCGGCTGATTTGCGCCGTCCATTACGACACCGGCAAGGTGTTCCTGCTTCGCTTCCTGACGCACGCGGAATACGACAAAGACCGATGGAAAACTGAATTATGAAAACACTGACACAGCCGCAAACCCGGCGTTTTGCCAGTCACGCGGATATTCCCAAGACCTACCGCGAATTGTGCCAGGCTCACCTGCCCCGCCCGATTCACGACGACAAGCAGGATGAGGAAGCCACGGCCATGATGAACGCGCTCGCGGTCTTCACCCGGCTCAACGCGGAGCAGCGGGATTATCTCGACGTGCTGACGGAATTCGTGGACGAATACGACAAGGGCAAAAAAATCCGCTGGCCGAAAGTCAGCGGCTTGGACGCGCTCAAACACCTGATGGAGGCAAATCAAATGAGCGCGGCGGATTTGTCCCGACTTTTGGGCGCCAGCCGTAATCTGGGCGCGATGATTCTGCGCGGCGAACGGCAGTTGACGCTGGCGCATGTCCGCACGCTGGCGAAGCGTTTTTGCGTGTCCGCCGACTTATTTCTGCCGTAAGGCACCAACTTCGACGCGCTGGCACAGCAACTCCCATTTCCACGCCACTCAGCAAGCGTTTCTGCAATTCGTGCTGTCCCACTACGTCACCGTGGGCGTGGAGTTGATCATGGAGGTGCTTCATCACCGAATTCGACCCCACCAACAACACCGCCTTTGGCCTGGTCAACGGCCATGAAGTGGAAGCCGGCTACATTGACCTCAACGAGTTGGCCAACATCCGCGGTCGCATGGGCATCGGCATCGAGATTGACATGCACTTCAAGCCGCAAACCCTCGCGGCCTGCCGCGAAGCCATCCACGCCTGACTTATGAACATCATTCGCAAGACGTCGCCGCCAAATTCGAGCAATTTCAATGAGGCATAGTCGCCGCCTTCATGAATTTGTTCAATGCCTCTTTTTGTTCGGGCGTGGTGGCGTATGGTTCAAGGTCGTAAACGCTCAAGAATCCTTCATGGTTGTTTGCGTCTTTGTAGGCATTCACGACCGGCATCAGTTCATTTGGAATAACGCTAGGCCAGCTCGGCTGTGGAGCGCTCACCACTGTTTTTGCACCAATCAAAACAGGACTTTCTATGCGATCAACAACGGACCTTTCAATTATTGCTGCGCCTTCGTATGTAGAATTTGTCTGCGCCTCGCGATTTATCATTTCATACCTGGCAAGAATTGTATCCGCATCAGTTATTGACGGCTGAAAATATGTGCTCAATTGAGATGTGGACTCCGGTAACTGTTGACTGTGGGCAATCAAGTATTTCGTCAACGCTTTGCTAATATTTCGGGCGAACTTATATGTTGCTGCTACCCGCACGTTACTCATGGCACACCTTATTCCGCTGGTAGTGTCCAAGTCTGCTCTTCTCGCTTGATCCAACCACTCCTCGTTGGACAAGTATTTCATCTCTGGAATCCATTGGTTCGGGTGCATTTCAAATTGTTCACGCAGCCTAGCTTCTTTGGCCATCCACTCGCTTGCCTTTTGAAAAGCAGGATCGCTTTCAACCGTAGCAACAGTCTGAACCTGCGTTGCATTTGCACGAAGCTTCATCAATTCCAAATTATTCTTGTTCGCCCTTGCCAATTCACCTTTCAAATCGGCCATTCGGTTCGTCGCCTCATCGCATTCGTGTTGCAACTGCTGAATTTGTTCCGCCAGCGGTGCTTGCTGCTGTTGGAGCGTTTGGACTTGGTCGCGCAGGTGTGCGGCTTGGCGGGCTTGGTAAGCACCCGCGCCAGCCAGCGCGGCCACGGTGGCGGTAACGAGTGTTTTCTGGAGTGTGGTCTTGGCAATGGACTTGGTTGTGGTGGCGATAACAGTTGAAGTGGTGGCGGCCGTTCCCGCGAGCGCAGCGGCGGAAATGGTGAGGGCCAGTCCAGCCGGCGCGGCTTGCACGGCGTTGGCCGTGATGGCCACGGACAATGCGGTGGCAGTGGTACGGATGCCGCGTTGCGCGAGCAGTTCACGGAGTTTTTCTAGCGCCCGAGCGACACGTTTTTGCGCGGTGTCGTCGTTCACACCCATCGCCGCACCGACGGCCCGAAAATCCCGGTTCTGGAAAAAGCGCAGCACGACCGCGTCGCAATAGACTTCGTCGAGTTCGGACATGGCGTCGTCGAGCACACGGCGGAGGTGTTCCCAATCCGGCGCAGCGTCGGGAATTGAAGCTAGTTGTTCCATGGCGTGCCTTTCGCGCGTTTGCCGGCGGAATTCGTCGCGGCGGTGGTTGAGGGAGAGGTTGCGGGCGCTACGGCAAAGCCAGCCAGCCAGCGACGCCTCCGCCGCGAGCCGGGGTACCAGTTCTTGCGCCCTGCGCGCCAGGCCGATGAACACACCCTGGGCGATTTCGCGGGCGATATCCGACGATTCCACTTGCCGCCACGCGGCGGAATACACGAGGTCCGTGTGCCGCCGGACGAGTTCGGTGAACGCGGCTTCCGCTCCGCACTCGGCATAAGCGCGGAGGAGTTGGGTGTCCGATTCGGTCTGCATCTCACCCATGTAATAACCAACCCGGCGAAAATCCGACAAGGTTTTTAAAATTATTTCGGCAAAAGGTTGAACCACGGGAATGAACTTTGACGCGTTTGACGGCCAGCGCGGTGCTTGCTGCCAGCAGCAATTTAAACAGCGCTTTCATTTCTCGCCGATTGCCGCGAAGCCATCGCCGCTTAAATTTATGATAACAACTCCCTCCAAATTCATCCCCAGCACGGCCGCCGATTTTATCGGCCACGGCGATTTCGGCGCGGCCACCGCCGCGCGCAGCCTCCAAGCCCTCGTCGCCCAGTCGCGCGCGAACAAGAACGCTTCCATGTCCATCCTGATCAACGGCCGCCCGGGGATCGGCAAATCTGCGCTCGCGCGCTGGTTCATCTACGACGTGCTGGGCTGTTCCAAGTTCAGCGTCACCAAGCTCAACGGCACGAAAGTCAACCTCGAACGCGTTGACGACATCGCCGCCGGCCTGCCCTACCGAGATCTCTACGCCGACTACAAAGCCGTCTGGTTCGAGGAATGCGATCTGATGACCAAGGCCGCCCAGGGCGGCATGTTGACCCTCCTCGATGACCTCAACGAAACGCCCGGCAACGTCATCCTCTGCACCAGCAACTGCGCCCTGAAAGATTTCGAGCCGCGGTTCAGCAGCCGGTTCACCGTGTTTGAACTCCAGCCTACGGCTACCCCACCGACGAAGACCTTGCTCTTGCGTTTTCATGGTTTTTCGTCCCAGGCAAGATGTGGGTTCGAGTCCCACCACCGGCACCACTTGCCCTATTGCTTGGCCAGGTGCTTGAACAGAAACTCAAGGAACGCACCAAGCAAAATGATGGTGAGGATGGTCCCGGCCATGAAGGCCAGCCGCTTCTGCCGCTGATCCCGGGCCAGCTTGGGAAACAAGGCTTTGCCCAGGTGCTTGGTCAGAAAAAAACTCTCCCTTTCCAACGGGTTCATGAGCAAAAAGCTCACGCACGCGAAGGCAAGCACCGCAGCCAGGGCCACAGCAAAGGCCATTATTTTATGGGGCATTTAAGAAGGTCAGTGTAACCCGCCTCCCGCGTCGCCGTCAATCCTCATTCGCCCGACCCAGGTTCGGCTTCGCCTATTTCCCGTTGGTGCCGATCATCGGCTTTCGCGGTCAAATATCCGGGCAAATCCAAGCAAATCCGACCAAGGAAAATTTCTGTTCGCTTCCGCAATTCTGCATTTGCGGCTTTGCATCGCCGCTCCTTTGCGTTGAAATGAACGGGTGAAACCGAAATCGTTCATGCTCGTCGCCGGCGAAGCCAGCGGGGACCTGCTCGCCGCGGAATTGGCGGCGGCCTTGCGCGGGCGGTTGCCGGACGCGGATTTTTTCGGCGCGGGCGGCGCCCGGATGGCGGCCGCAGGCGTGGAGCTGGTTCAGGAAATGTCGCGGCTTTCCGTGGTGGGCATCACCGACGTGCTGGCCAAACTGTTTGAACTCCGCCGTTTGATGGGGAAACTGCTGGCCACCGCCATCGAACGGCAGCCGGATGTGATCATTGGCGTGGACTACGGCGGGTTCAATTTGCGCTTCGGGCACGCGGTCAAGGAATACGTCCGCAACAATCCCTTTGCCAAGTGGCATCCCCAGCTCGTGCAGTTCGTCTCGCCCCAGGTTTGGGCGTCCCGCCCCGGTCGCGCGCGGCGGCTGGCGGAGGATTACGACCTGCTTTTGAGCATCTTCCCGTTTGAAAAGGACTGGTATGCGGAGCGGGTGCCGAAGTTGCGGGTGGAGTTCGTGGGCCACCCCATGGTGGGGCGGTTCACGGACGACCATTTGCGCGGATTCACCAAGGACGATTTGCAATTTGCGCGGCGCGCAGCGGGAGGCCCCTTAACCGCCAGTCGTCCCCCGCAAATCCTGCTGCTGCCGGGCAGCCGGAAAAGCGAATTGAAACGGCACCTGCCGGCGATGCTGGGGGCCTGGGAACTGATGCAAGCGCAGTTGCCGGGCGCTGGCTTAAGGATGGTATTGCCGAATGCCAGCCTGGCGGAAATTGTTTATTGGCACTTCGCCGATAGACTTCACCTGCGCGGCAGCCTGGCTGCGTCGCCAGATCTGGGCAGTGCCCAAAGTCTGGCCAGGCAGTGTTTCCCCAGTCTGGAAATTCAAGTTGGCAACCTGTCCCCGGCACTCGCCCAGGCCGACTTGGCCATCGCCAAGACCGGCACGGTCACGATGGAATGCGCGTTCTTTGGCGTGCCCGCGGTCACGCTGTACCGCGGCTCGTGGCTCAATTACCAGATCGCGCGGCATTTGATCACGGTCAAGACGTTCACCATGCCCAACCTGCTCGCCCAGGAGGAGGTCTATCCCGAATTGCTCCAGAACAATTTAACGGCGGAGAACCTGGCGCGGGCCGCGCTGGAGCTGCTGCAGAACGAAGAGCGCCGCAAAAAAATCAAAGCGCAACTCGCCCGGATCATCGCCTCACTCGGCGAACCCGGCGCGCCGCGACGAGCGGCCGAAGCGGTCCTCAGCCTGCTTTCAACCTGATTGGTCCCACCCCACTTCGTCCTCCTCCTCGTCCTTGATATTTCGAAAGGCATCACGCTTCAACGCTTCAAGGTTTCGCCGCCCCGAGCAATCGGCGTGACAACGCGGCGGCAATTATATTCAATTCCGGCCATGAACAAAACGTGGGCGCAGCGATCGGACGAGTTTTTGCAGATCAGCGGGCAGTTCAAGCTGGGGGCGCTGGTCACCGAATCGTCGCATCCGGTCACGGCGAACTTGAGCGAAGTGGCGAAGGTGGACACGGCGGCCGCCCTGAAGTTGCTGTTCGCGGTGGACGCTGATGTGATCCGCAAATACCGTGAATTCGTGGCCGCGGGGCGGGCGGAACAAATCGCGGCGGTGGTCGTGCAGGCGTTGCGCGCCGGCGGGCGCGTTTTCTTCACCGGTTGCGGCTCGACCGGCCGGTTGAGCATCCTGCTGGATTCAGTGTGGCGCGATTTCTGGCAACAGCAAAAGGCCTCCGCCCAGCCTCCCATCTCCGCCGAGGCTGCGGCCACCCTCTCCCATCCGATGGGCGAAGCTCAGACCCTCACCCGGCCTTCCACCTCCGCCGAGGCTACGGCGGACAAGTCGGCCACCCTCTCCCATCCGATGGGCGAGGGGGAGGATTGGGAAGACCGCACGTGCAGCGTGATGGCGGGAGGCGATTTTGCGCTGATCAAGTCGGTCGAGGGGTTTGAGGATTTTGCCGCGTTTGGCAAGAAACAGATGACCGACCTCGGGGTGTCGGCGCGGGACGTGGTCTTCGCCATCACCGAGGGCGGCGAGACCTCCTTTGTCATCGGCACCGCGTGGGCCGGGGTGGAAGCGGGGGCGCAGGTTTATTTTATTTATAACAATCCGGACGAAATCCTGTGCGCACAGGCGGAGCGCAGCCGCGCGGTGATCCAGGAGGCGCGCATCGAAAAGCTCAATCTCACGACCGGCCCGATGGCCATCACCGGCTCCACGCGAATGCAGGCGACTTCGATCCAGCTTTGCGTACTGCTAACGGTGCTGGAACAGGTGGTGCGGGAACTGACCGGCCAGCCGCCACTGGACGCGGCCAGCCAGTTCCTCGCCCCGCTCGAGGCCGCTTACGCCGGCTTGAACTCACCGGAATTCCTCCAATCCCTGGCTGCCTTGGTGTCGCTGGAGGAGATCATCTATCGCGGCGGCGGGAAGAATAATTATTTCGCCGGGCGCCTGGCCATTGACGTGCTGACGGACACCACCGAGCGGTCGCCAACCTTTTGCACGCCGCCCTTTCGCAAATTCGACGATGATCAGGCGGCGGAATCGTGGGCGTTTTTGTTTGTGGCGGAGGATTGGACGGACAAGGCGTGGGAACAAATCCTGAAGCGCAAGCCCCGCTGCGTGGAATGGCGGGAGGCGGAAATTCGCGCGCTGGTCACGGAAGATCATTTTGAACGAACGCGGGAGCTCATCGAAAAAATCAGTTCCGCCGGGTTGATGCGCTACAAGATCGGCAGCAACGGCCTGCGCTATCGTTCGCTGGTGGTGACGGACGGCGCGGTGGCGGTGATGGCGGCGGCGGAAAAGCCGGCGGCGCAAGCTTTCCAGCTCCAGCAATTGGCCTCCGCCCGGGCCGCCAACGCCCACACGGGTCTGCTTTATTTCGGCCCGGAAACGCCCGCCGCGCTGGCCGCCGCCGCCGGGGTGTTGACGCCGGTGCGCGTGCCGCAGACGGATTTGCTGCTGGACGGGGTGACGCGGGTGGTGGTGAAGTTGGTGCTGAACGCGCTCTCGACCTGCACGATGGTGCGCCTGGAGCGCGTGCTGGGCAATTACATGGTCTGGGTGGTGCCCAGCAACCTGAAACTGATTGACCGCGCGACCCGCTATATCACCAAGCTGACGGATTTGAACTATGCGGCGGCCAACCGCCTGTTGTTTGAAATCATCGCCTATGTCGAGCCGCGCATGAAAACCGACCAGGCGTATCCGCCGGTGGTGCGCATGGCCGTGCTCCGGGCAAAGGAAAAACTGTCGAACGAACAAGCGGAGGAGAGGCTGAGGGCCGATGGGTGAAGCGGGGGAACATCCAACATTCAACATTCAACATTCAACATTCAACATTCAACATTCAACATTCAACATTCAACATTCAACATTCAACATTCAACATTCAACATTCAACATTCAACATTCAACATTCAACATTCAACATCCAACATTCAACATCCAAAATTTAAAATTTAAAATTCAACATTCAAAATTTAAAATTTAAAATTTAAAATTCAACGTCCAACATCCGATGAAGCGGGGGTTAGAGGGTCTGGCCTTCAAGCCGCCGGCTTTGCTTTGGGCGCGGCGGTGCTCTGGCGCAACACCAGTTCGGCGGGCAAACGGCGGGACGCGGCGGTTTCGCCCCGGATCAGAGCCATCATCGTCTCCACGGCGGCGAGGCCAAACCGGAATTTGGGTTGGCTGACGGTGGTCAGCGGCACCCGGTAAAATTCGGCGGCGAGAATGTTGCCGAACCCCGCGACGGAAATGTCGCCGGGAATTTTCAGTCCCTGTTGCAGCAGCACCTCGGCGCAGCCGATGGCCACCGGGTCGCTCACGGTTTGCACCGCGGTTGGGTGGCAGCCTTCGTTGAGCATTTGCAGCGCGGCTTTGCTGCCATCCTCCAGCGTGCTGCCGGCGGCAAACACCAGTTTGTCGTCCACCTCCAACCCGGCCTCGCGATGGGCGCGCCGGTAGCCTTCAAACCGTTCGTGCGCCCACGGGGTGGCGGGCGGGCCGGTGAAATAGGCGATCTGCTTGTGTCCCAGCTCAATCAAATGCCGGGTGACGTTGAAACTGGCGGCGGTTTCCTCGATTTCGATGCTGGGAAAATGCTTGCAAAACGGCGCGGGCGGCCCGAGCAGGACGGTGGGAACTTGACGCGCGACAATCTCCTGATAAATGCGGGCCTCGGCCTCAAAACGATAGACCGGCGTGATGAACAGTCCGTCCACGCGGCGCGACAAGAGCCGGCGCAGGCAGGCCTCCTCGCGCTCCGCCTGGTTGAGCGTCTGGGCGAACAGCACGTCGTAGCCCAGCTCGTAGGCCCGTTCCTCAATCGCAAACACCATGCGCGCATAGACCGGATTGGTGGCGGCGGGGATGAGCAGGCCGAACAGCTTGGTGGTTTTCGTGCGCAACCCCTGCGCGCTGGAATCCGGCACGTAGCCCATTTGCTGGGCGAGCAACTTGATCTTGGCCCGGGTCCCGGCGGAAACGTCCGGTTCATTGCGCAAGGCCTTGGAAACCGTCATCACCGAGACGTCGGCGAGTTGGGCGATGTCTTTTAGTCGAACCATGAGTTTCGTGGAAGCGTTGCAGGGTTGAAGCGTGAAGCGTGAAGCGTGAAGCGTGAAACGTGAAAGGGCGAGGCGGCTGGGAAGGCGATACGCTTCCACATTTTAACGCTGTAACAATTCCACCTTTTCATGTCAAAAATACGTTCCGCGCCAGTGCAATTTGCGGCGGAGGGCTTCCAGGAACGAGCTGTCCTGCAAATGCACCAGCCGCACCGAGCGGCGGCTGCGGCGGATGGTCACCTCGTCGCCGTCAACCAATTCGCCCACGATCTGGCCATCGGCGTTCAGATATGCCGTGGTCACGCTGGTGACCGCTTGGACGCTGATGGTGGCGGACAGCGGCAGGATGATGGAGCGGTTGGACAGGGCGTGCGGACAAATTGGCGTCAGGACGAACACTTCGGCCGTGGGCAGTACGATCGCGCCCCCCGCCGCCAGCGAATACGCCGTGGAACCGGTGGGCGAACTGACAATCAAACCGTCGCAGCGGTAGCGCGTGATGGGTTCGCCGTTCACGCTGACGTCCAGCGCAATGAGGCGCGAAACCCCGCCGCGGCTGATGACAATGTCGTTGAGCGCGGTGGCCCGGAGCTTCTGTCCCCGCCCCACTCCGCTGGCCTCGATGAGGGCGCGGGACTCGAATCTGAATTCGCCGCGCCAGACCAACCGCAGTGCCTCGGCCAGTTGGCTGGAGGGCACGGCGGTGAGGAAACCCAGGCCGCCGATGTTCACCCCCAGCATGGGCGTGTGGGAACCGGCGATCTGCCGCGCGGTGTGCAGCATGGTGCCGTCGCCGCCGAAAACCAGGAGCAAATCCACCGCGCGGGCCAGGGCGGCCACCTGCGGAATGGCCGGATCTTTCAGCCCGGCGAGTCGGGCGGTGATTTCGTCGCAGACCACGGTGCGACCGCTGCGCCGGATGAGTCGCGCGGCCGCGCGGACGCTCGCGGCGCAAGCGGACTTCTCCGCGTTGCCCACGAGGCCGATGCGTTGGAAATGGTCAGGGCTCTTTTTCAATCAGCGCCAGGAATTCTTTGTTGCCCGCCGGGCCGAGCAAGGAAGATTCAACCACACCGCGCCAGCAAACGCCAGCCTGCGCCGCGACAAATTCTCGCAGCTCCGCCAGCACGCGCTCATGCACCGCCGGGTCCGTGATCACCCCCCGGCCTTTGTCGGCTTCCGCCTTGCCGGCCTCGAACTGCGGCTTGATGAGGGCCACCATCCGGCCGCCCGCCTTCAACAGCGGCACCGCTGAGGGCAGGATTTTCTTCAGTGAAATAAAGGAGCAATCCACCACAATGACATCGGCGGGGGGATCGGGTTGCGGGTTGAAGGTTGAGGGTTTAGAGCCGGTTGCGGATAATTGGATGTTGGATGTTGGATGTTGGATGTTGGATGTTGCGGGTCCGGAGCTGGATGGGTTCTTTGCTTCCCCCGCGGCAAAATCCCGCCGCGTCAAATAGCGGGCATTGGTTTTTTCCATGACCACCACGCGCGGATCCTGGCGCAGTTTCCACGCCAATTGGCCCTGGCCCACATCCACCGCATAAACCCTGGCCGCGCCGCGCTGCAATAGACAGTCCGTGAATCCGCCGGTGGAAGCGCCAAGGTCAATCGCGGTAAGGCCGCTGACCTCAAGTTGAAAATGGTCGAGCGCGCCTTCCAGTTTGTGGCCGCCCCGGCTCACGAACTTCTCCGGCGCGTCCACCGTGATTTCATCGGCGGGCTTGACCCTGTCGCTGGGTTTGCGCGCGGACTGGCCGTTGACACGAACCTGTCCGGCGAGCACCAGTCGTTTGGCCTTTTCGCGGCTGGCGCACAGGCCCCGTTCGACCATCATTTGATCCAGACGTGGCATGAACGTTAACGCCGCCCAATCCGGACCTGGGCGGAGGGCTGGCGGATGATCCGGGAGCAGGCGTCACTGCGTGAGAGCAGGCGGCTGCCGCTGACTTCGGATCTGGTGTGGAAACGCATCCGAGCATTCTTGAGGTTATGTCCATTCCAGGCAAGCGCGTAAATTATCCTAAAATTTGCCTTCAAAATCGCCCGAAATTGCCCCATTTTCTTGGGCAACTGTATGTCCAATGCCCATGTCTTTGACCTGAACGCCTTTCTGACCGCGCGCACCGAAGCCGTCAACCGCGCGCTCGACCGGTTTTTACCGTCCGAAAAAACCAAGCCCGCCACCATTCACAAGGCCATGCGCTACTCGCTCTTCGCGGGCGGCAAACGCATGCGGCCGGCGTTGCTGCTGGCGGCCGCCCAAGCCTGCGGCGGTTCGGAACGCGACGCCTTGCCGCTGGCCTGCGCGGTCGAGTGCATCCACACCTACTCGCTGATCCACGACGATTTGCCGGCCATGGATAACGACGACTTCCGCCGGGGCAAGCCTACCAACCACAAGGTCTTCGGCGAAGGCATCGCCGTGCTGGCCGGGGATGCGCTGCTGACCCAGGCGTTTGAAATCGCCGCGCAGTGCAAAGCATTCCCGCGCTACCCGCATGATCGGATCATTTTGGAAATCGCCCGGGCGGCCGGCTCGCTGCAACTGGTCGGCGGACAGGTGGCGGACCTGGAGGGCGAGAACAAAAAGCTTTCCGTGGCCGAACTCAAGTACATTCATGAGCGCAAGACCTCAGCCCTGCTCTGCTGTGCCGTGCGGCTCGGCGGCATGAGCGGCAATTGCGCGCCCGCGCAGCTCGCCGCGCTCACCGATTTCGGCTATCAGGTCGGCCTCGCGTTCCAGGTGATTGACGACATCCTCGACGTGACGCAGACCAGCGAGCAACTCGGCAAGACGGCAGGCAAGGACGTGGCCGTGCAAAAGGCCACCTACCCATCCATTGTGGGCCTGGAGAAATCGCGCCAGATCGCGGCGCAACTGACGGCCAAGGCCTTCGCCGCGCTGAAAATCTTCAAGGGCCGGGCGGTGGCGCTGGAGGCGCTGGCGGAATTCTTGCTCAAGCGCGACCGGTAGGCATTGCGTTGCGCAAGGGCAAGTCCAAGCGCTTACGCGAAATTGGCTGCGCTCAGCCACCGCTCCAAAACGCTTCGCGAAACAGGATGCGCTTGGCAGTCGCGCCACCGTCTGGACTGCGGTTGCCCGCCGCCGATTTCGCCAAGGTGGGCTGCTACAGCTTTAAGCCGGCTGTCGGGTTCTCCCTAGTCCGCGCGCGAGCAGGGCAAACCCGACCAGTATCAGCCCCACGAGCGCGAGCACCGCTGCGCGGAGACCCCAGGACACGCCATTGGCGGTGTGGGCGTGCAGGGCGATGTTCAAATCGGCCCAGGTGTCCACCACCACGGCGCGCTTGAAGGTGAGCAGCCGGCCTTGTTCGGGGATGTTCGCGCGGATGACCGCGGGGTTCGCCACGGCCGCGTCCTGTTGCTGGATGAGCCGGTCCGCGAGCTTCATCAACGCGGCGTTTTCATCGGTGCTGTTGTTGTCAATGATCTGCTTGGCGTCCTGCTGGGTATAGTTGGCGTCTTTGTTGTTGCGCAACTCATTCAATTTGCCGCCCACCCCGGCATTTTCACCGGCGACCGCCGCTTGCCGCACGTTCAAACCCATCAATGCCTGTTGCAGTTTCAGATTGTTGAGTTGCACGCGCGCATCCTCGTTGAAAGCCTGGTCGCTCGCGGACAGTCCGTAGGCGGATTCGAAGGCGCGTCGGGCTTTCTGCGGATCGCCATTTTGCAGCGCGGTGTTGCCGGCTGCCAGCATTTGCTCGGCCTGCTGGGTCTTGGAATGCTTCCAGGACATTTCGTTTTGCAGGTAGCTTTGCACGTCGAGCTGGCCGTTGGCCACGACTTCCTGCTGCTGCAATTGCAGCGCGCCGCTCCACTTTTTCACCTGCCATTTGTCATTCAAGAACACGCGCCACGTCAGATTCTCGAGCGGCAGATCAAATTTCGGCGCGAGCAGGTTCAGGTCCAGCGCGTTGCCGCCGGGTTTGCCGGCGTCGCAACTGAAATAGATCTCCACCGGCACCGGCTGGTCGCCGCGCGATTGTTGTTCGAGCGGAATCAGGATCTGGTCGCCCTCGCGCCAGGGCCAGACACCGTTTTGATTCACAAAGGCGAACCAGAAGCTGGCGCCGGGTGGCAGGGTGAGATTCAGCAGGCGCTTGTCACCGGGCAAAATGTCCAGCTTCGCCTGTGTCAGCATCACGCCCGCGTCGGAAATGACCGAGGTGAACGTGATGTCGTTGACGTGCGCGGCCAGCAGTTTCGTGGCGTCATGACGCTCCAGTTTGAGCGGCAATTGAAAATCGGGTTCCACGAGGCGGTATGCGAAATTCGCCGACGCGGCGGACAGGTCTTTTTGCAAGGCGCGCGGAATGCCCTGCCATTCGGTCGGCTGAAGCGAGGCGGGCAGTTCGTCCACGCGCAATTGCAGGCGGCCGGCGGATTCCACGGTGGCATACCCCCGCTGCAAATTCACGTCTGCCGCCAGCACCCCGCGCAAAATGATTGACCCTGACTGGCTGGGGTTGGGGATCTGATAATTGACTTGCAGCAGATACTGGCCGATGACGCGCCGATGCAGCTTGATGTCCCACGCCTGCAACCCGTTGGTCACTGCGCCGTCCACCGCCAGAAAATCCGCGAGTTGGTCGCCTTGGAAGGTCACCCCCTCGGCGTTGGTGGTGAGCAAGACCCGGAAGGACTTGAGCCCGGTGTTCTCGATTTGATACTGCAAATTCGCGGCGATCTTCACCTGCGCCTCGTTGACGGTGGCATGTTGCAGACTGGTGACTTGAATCCACGGATCCACCTGCTCAATATCCAGTGCGAGGTTCCACGGCGTCTCCAGCACGCGGAAGGAGAGTACGCCTTTTTGCCGCACGCCGGATTTTTGCGGGTCAAGCTGCGTCACGCCTTCGCGCGCCGCAGCCTCGAGGCGCATGCCTTGTTCCGGCACGACGAGCAGTGTGCCGCGCTGCTTGCCGGCCTCGCGGAAGGACACTTTCGGCACCGTCCAATGGCTCGCGGTTTTCACGCCGGGCCCGGAGAGATTGATGCTGAATTGCTGCTGGCCGTCGGTCTTGCCCGTGAGATTCAGCGTAATCACGCGGCCGGCGCCGGTTTTCAATTCCGTCCAATGGCTCAACGCCGCGCCGCTGATCGCTTCGACGTCAAATCCCGGCGGCATGAGAAAGCTCAATTTGAAAATTCCCGCCCGCGTGATGGCCACACTGGCGGTCGTCGCCAGCACCGTGCGGTCTTCGCCCAACGAGAGCGTGTCCTGCGTTTCCACGCGCACATCGGGTTCCACGGCCGAAACGGACAACAACGCCGTGGCCTGCGGGTCGGCATAGCGGAACGTGCGGCGCACGGTCAGGCCCGGAAATTGCGCGACCAGCGGCTGGGCGAACGCGGCGGGAAAATCCTCGAGATTGATGGCGGAAAAGTTCTCCGCGCCGACGTCATCCAACTGCACTTCATTGCCGGTGGCCACGCCGAGCAAACCGATCTGGCTGGCGGCCCCTTCGATCGCCAGCAAGCCGACGCGCTGCGCAAAGGGCAGGGTGCCCGTGGCCACCTGGGAGCGGATGATCAGGGTGAACGGCTTGAATTGCGCCGGGTTCAGCGTCACGCGCAGTTTCCGGGTGTCGGGATCAAAGCGCCAGAGCGAGACGAGCGATTGACGATTGACGATTGACG
>Ga0316217_10003110_pt1 | contig 19289 bp, 13 predicted proteins | sample 1anoAmetaG_FD_203633 | JGI IMG/M metagenome (GOLD analysis project Ga0316217, IMG submission 203633) | Freshwater microbial communities from Trout Bog Lake, Wisconsin, USA - 1anoA | ecosystem: Environmental > Aquatic > Freshwater > Lake > Hypolimnion/Profundal zone | place: USA: Wisconsin...
CGTGGGTGAACGGGTTGCCGATGATGCCGTGGATGGAGGGGCCGAAGCTCATGGAGTAGCCGAAGGCGAACCAGATGACGGTGGTCCAGCCCATCGACACGAAGCTCTGGATCATCACCCCCAGGACGTTCTTGCGGTGGACCAGGCCTCCATAGAAGAAGGCCAGCCCTGGGGTCATGAGCATGACCAGGCTGGAGCACAGGATCATGAATCCGGTGTTGCCGGTGTTGATCTGGGGAAGCACGGAGAACCTCCTGGGAAAAGGGTTGAATGGGAAAACACTGGTGCTGTCCGAGCCGCCGGGGGATCGAGGCCAGGTTGGTTCCTGCCCCGGTTCCTGAGGGTCACTGGGAAGGTGGGGTATAAAGATCGCGTAAAAAAAATATATCATGAACGTAAACATCGAACCATGGATCCAAGGAATCGCGGCAAAACGTGATGAAGATCATTCCGAAACCGCGAGACCGTCGAATCTTGATAAATTGCTTCAAATATTATAGTTAGATGCATAAACAGGAATTCCATATCCTTTTGGTAGGATTTTTCATCCATGACTGTTGTTAAATTAAATAAAATATTAATTTATCTGGATGCTTGAACAGCCCTGGAAATTAAAAAAATGGCATAAGCAAAGAATAAGAATGGCATTGATCAATTTTATGGCAAATTTTCATATCAGCAGGACAATGCGTTACCTAAATATATGTAATCAGGTGAATTATATTGTAAATGGGAAAGTTTTTCTTACCTTCAGGCCAGCGCGCAAAACTTTCTCGATTGCGGTTCAAGCGGATCTAAAGACCCTGAGATTTCAGTCACAAATAAGGAGATCCGGATATTTTCGGGACAATCAGCAAGGTTTCGCGTGCTATCGTCCATTGCACTCGTTCCGTGAGCCTGCTGGACCAGCAGACCGGCTCCCTTTCCCAAGCGCCCCATCTACCCTGAAGGCCGGCACCCAGCTGGCCAGACCCTTTTCCACCTTTGCAAGGAGCCCGACATGACGCCCAACGCGTTTGATACCGGCAACATAGCTTTCATGCTAGTTGCCGCCAGCCTGGTGATGCTGATGACCCCGGGCCTGGCGTTCTTCTACGGGGGCCTGGTCGGCCGCAAGAACGTGCTGGCCATCATGATCCAGAGCTTCGTGTCCATGGGCTGGACCACCTTCCTGTGGTGGGCCTGCGGCTTCTCCCTGGTGTTCAGCGGCGGCGAGGGCGGGGTCATCGGCAACTTCCAGTACGCCTTCCTCAACGGCGTCCGGCCGGATTCGCTCATCACGGTCAACGCCAACACCCCCAGCGCCTACACCATGTCGCTGCTGGTGCTGTTCGTCTACCAGATGATGTTCGCCATCATCACCCCGGCCCTGATCACCGGCGCCTTCGCCAACCGGATCAAGTTCCCGGCCTACCTGATCTTCCTCACCCTGTGGATGTTCTGCGTCTACTTCCCGATCGCGCACATGGTCTGGGGCAACGGCCTGTTCGCCAAGTGGGGCGTGCTCGACTACGCCGGCGGCACCGCGGTGCACACCACCGCCGGCTTCGCCGCCCTGGCCTCGGTCATCTATGTGGGCAAGCGGAAGTACATGGACAAGGGTCCCCACAGCATCCCGCTCGTCGCCCTGGGCACCGGCCTGCTCTGGTTCGGCTGGTACGGCTTCAATGCCGGAAGCGAGCTGCACGTCGACACCACCACCCTGGTGGCCTTCGCCAACACCGACATCTGCGCCTCCGTCGCCGCCATCACCTGGCTGGGCCTGGCCTGGAAGTTCGAGAAGAAGCCCAAGTTCGTCGGCCTGCTCACCGGCGCCGTGGCCGGCCTGGTGGCCATCACCCCCGCCGCGGGCTACGTCAGCCCCATGGGCGCGGTCTGCATCGGCCTGATCGTCAGTTGCGTCTGCTACATGGCGGTCGAGCTCAAGAACCACCTGGGCCTGGACGACGCGCTGGACGTGTGGGGCTGCCACGGTGTCGGCGGTGTGGTCGGCTGCATCTGCACCGGCATCTTCGCCACCACCATCTGGAACGCCGGCGGCGCCGACGGCCTGCTCCGGGGCGGCGTGCACTTCTTCGCCTTCCAGGTGATCAGCGTGGTCATCACCATGGCCTATGCCTTCGTGTTCAGCTATGCGGCTCTGTGGCTCATCAACAAGGTCACCGCGGTCAAGGTCACCGACGAGGAAGAGCAGCTCGGCCTGGACGCTTCGCTCCACGGCGAAGAAGCCTACCTCTAGATCAGGCAATCAATCAATCATCGGGGCCGCGCCATGGCGCGGCCCCTTTCTATGGGGCATCATGAAATAATTCAACCAAGGAGACTTCCCTGTCCGATCCCGATCCCGCGCCGGCGCCGGCCGATCCCATCCTGGTGGCATTGGGTTCCGAGGCCCGGACCCTGCGGCTGGTGCACACCGGCTTCCGGATGGCCCGGGAGCAGGGGCGGGCCTGGGTGGCGGTGCACGTGGCAGTCCCGGACTGGGAGACCCCGGGCGAAGCCAACCAGGCCCGGGTCTGGCTCCAGGAAGCCCGTGACCTGGGGGCCGAGACCGCCTGGGTCAGGGCCTCCACGGTCAGCGAGGGGCTCATCGAGGAGGGCGCGCGGCGCAAGGCCTCCCAGGTGGTCATGGGCAAGTACCGGCCCCTGGGCCCCTGGGACCGGCTGGAGCATACCCGGGCCCAGGAGGCCATCCAGCGCATGCTGGGGGTCCGGATCGTCACCATCCCGCTGGACCCGCCGGCGCCCAGGAGCGGGGCGGTGCAGACCACTGCGGACCTGCTGGGGGTGGTGCTGGCCATCGGAGCCCTGCTCGGGGTGTGCACGATCTTCGCCAGGGCCCTGTTCACCGCGGTCGGCTTCCCCGGGGTCCCGCCGGTGTTCGCCCTGGGCGTGGGGTTCATCGCCCACCGCTGGGGCCGGGCCTATTCGCTGCCGGCCTCGCTGGCGGCGGTCCTGGCCTTCCCGGTCTGGTTCATTCCCGACCGGTTCCCCTACCGGCCCGAGGATTGGGACAACGGCCTCTACCTCGCCGGCGCCCTGGTCATGGTCCAGATGGTGGTGCTCCTGATCGACCGTCTGCACAAGGAGACCCGGCTGCTCCGCAGGCGGGAGGCCGAAACCCTCCTGGTCATGCTGCTGGGGCGCGCGCTGGCGCGCTGCGCCACCGCCCGGGAAGTGGCCCTGGTCCTGGCCGAGCGCCTCCACGGCCTGGTCCAGGCCCAGGCCTGGATGCTCGTTCCCGGCCCCGGGGACAGCTGGCTGCAGCTTCCGGAGCAGCCGGAAGCGCCCCCCGGCCCCCATCCCAGCGAACTGCTGCCGCAGTTCAGCGACAACGGCAGCCGGGCGGAACCGTTCGAACCGCTGTTCATGGATTCCTGCACCTACGTGCCGCTGGCCGGCCGGGGCGGCGCCGAAGGGATCCTGCAGCTCCGGCTCGAGGCGGGCCGGCCGCTGCCGCCGGAATCCTGGGGCCTGTTCCAGTCCCTGGCGGTGCAGGGCGCCCTGGCCCTGGAGCGGGTCCGGTGGCTGGACGAGGCCCACCAGGCCCGGCTCGACACCGAGTCCGAGCGCATGCGCAACACCCTGCTGGGGGCGGTTTCCCACGACCTGCGCACGCCGCTCGCGGCCATCCAGGGGGCGGCCACCAGCCTGCTGCTGCCGGATCCGCTTCCGGAAGCCACCCGGCTGGACCTCCTGGCCATGATCCGGGATGAAAGCGACCGCCTGGCCCGGCTGCTCGGCGACCTGCTGGAACTCACCCGGCTGCAGAGCGGGGCGATCCAGATCCAGAAGGAGTGGCAGCTCCTGGACGAGGTGGTGGGCTCCGCGGTGCTGCGCCTGGAGGCGCGCAAGGGCCCCCAGCCGATCAAGGTGGACCTGCCCGAAAGCCTGCCGCTGGTGCCCCTGGACGGCGCGCTCATGGAGCAGGTGCTGATCAACCTGCTTGGCAACGCCAACCGCCATGCCCCCGACAGCCCGGTGGAACTGCGGGCCTGGGAGGAGCCCGGGTTCATCCACCTGGAGATCGCCGACCGGGGCCCCGGCATCCCGGCCGAGTTCCACCAGCGGGTGTTCGACAAGTTCTTCCGGATGCCCAGGACCCTGAAGGACGGCGGGGTCGGCCTGGGCCTCGCCATCTGCGGCGCCATCGTCAAGATCCACGGCGGCGCCATCTGGGTGGAGGACCGGCCCGGAGGCGGCGCCCGCTTCCGCATCACCCTGCCGTTGGACGGGCTCCCGCCCGCCCAGTTCGAAGACCACCCGCCCGCAACCTTGGGAACCCAGCCATGAGCCAGCCCCTGATCCTGATCATCGAAGACGAAGCCTCCCTGCGCCGTTTCCTCGTCCCCACCCTGGCCAACAACGACTACCAGGTGCTCACCGCCGCCACCGGGGCCGACGGGCTCGCCATGGCCCGCAGCCACAACCCGGACATCATCCTGCTGGACCTGGGGCTGCCGGACCTGGAAGGCGGCAAGGTGCTCCAGAGCCTGCGCCAGTGGAGCCGCAAGCCGATCCTCATCATCTCGGCCCGGAACCAGGAGAAGGACAAGGTCCAGGCGCTGGACCTGGGCGCGGACGACTACCTCACCAAGCCGTTCGGCGCCGAGGAGCTGCTGGCGCGGATCCGGGTCGCCCTGCGGCATGCCACCCAGGCGGTGCTGGACACCCCGGTCCTCCAGTGCGGCGCCCTGAAGCTGGACCTGGAACGCCGGGAAGTCTCCATGGACGGCGTCCTGGTGCGCCTGACCCCGCTCGAGTACCGCCTGCTGGAAGCCCTGGCCCAGCGGGCCGGGAAGGTGGCCACCCACGCCCAGCTGCTCAACGAGGTCTGGGGGCCGGTGGGCGCCGGCCAGACCCACTACCTGCGCATCTACATGGGCACCCTGCGGCGCAAGATCGAACCCGACGCCACCCGCCCGCGCTACCTGCTGACCGAGCCCAGCATCGGCTACCGGCTCAATGTCGACTAGAGCCCTCCGGTGAAAAGCCGCCTCCCGCTGCTGCAGGACCAGGCCCTGGTCAAGCGGAAGGCCATGCAGTCGGTGTTCGAGTGCTTCGACGAGCTCGCCGAAGGCTGCCTGATCGTGGACCGGGATGCCCGGGTGGTCATGATCAACGAACGCTATGCGGCCCGGCTGGGGGTCGACCCGGCCCAGGTCATCGGCCAGCCGATCGAGTCGTTCATCCCCAACAGCCTCATGCGCCAGGTCGTGGTCACCGGCAAGCCCATCCTGCTGGAGATCTTCGAGACCCATGGCCATGCTTTCCTGGTCATCCGCATGCCGGTGCGGGACGACCGGGGCGCGGTGGTGGGTGCGATGGCCTTCGCCCTGTACAGCGACATGGAAGCCCTGAAGCCGCTGTTCGGCCATTTCTCCCAGCTCCGGGCGGAACTGGCCCGGGTCAACCGCAAGCTCGCCGAAGCCCGGCGCACCAGATACACCTTCACCTCCTTCCTCGGCAACAGCCCGGCGGCCATGGAGGCCAGGCGCCTGGCCCGGCGCGCCGCCCAGCTGGACGCGCCGGTGCTGCTCCACGGGGAGACCGGGACCGGCAAGGAACTCCTGGCCCAGGCCATCCACGCGGGGGGCGCCAGGTCCGGGCAGCCCTTCGTGGCCGTGAACGTCGCGGCCATCCCCGGGAGCCTGCTGGAGGCGGAGTTCTTCGGGGTGGCGCCGGGAGCCTACACGGGGGCGGAACGGAAACCGCGGGCGGGCAAGTTCGAACTGGCCGACGGGGGGACCCTGTTCCTGGACGAGATCGGCGACATGCCCCTGGCCCTGCAGGCGAAGCTGCTCCGGGTGCTGCAGGACCAGGAATTCGAGCCCCTGGGCTCCAACCGGGTGATCCGGGTGGACGTGCGCATCCTGGCGGCCACCAGCCGCGACCTGGCGGCGATGGCGGCGGACGGCCGCTTCCGCAAGGACCTGTTCTACCGGCTCAACGTGCTGGACATCCCGCTGCCGCCCCTGCGGGAGCGGCTGGACGACCTGGAAATGCTCTGCGAGCACCTGCTGGAGAAGACCGGGAGCGGGAACGGGAGTCTGGGGCGGGAGCTGAGCGCCGGGGCCATGGCGTTGCTGCGGCGCCATGCCTGGCCCGGGAACGTGCGGGAGCTGCAGAACGTCCTGGAACGGGCGATGCTGAACACCGACGAGCGCATCCTGCAGGTTCCCGACTTCAAGGGACTGGTGCTGGTTCCCCACGGGCACGATCCCGGGCCGCCTCTGCTCAGGCCGGGCGCCACCCTGGCGGAGGCGATGGCCGAAGCCGAACGGCGCATCCTTGAATCCGCCCTGGAGGCCTGCGCCGGCGATGTGGCCGAAGCGGCCCGCCGCCTGGGGATCGGCCGGGCCACGGCCTACCGGCGGCTGAGCGCCTACCGGTGCAAGTCCCGGATCAGCGACAAGTCTCCGATCTGAGACGGGAAGGCTCGGGATTCCCGGAACCGGGACCGGGAGCCGCGGTTGCTTCTACGCAACACCATATATGGCAAATACTTAAAATTTTTTCGAACTGGCGCTCTTGTTGCTGGGGGATGGTGACCACTTCAGACAGGAGCCGCCATGGCCATGGACGCATCCCCGAGCCGCGGACCGGACGTGCCCCGCCGCCGGAGCAAAGTCGCCAGCGTGGGCGAGGCGCTCGCCTGGGTCAAGGACGGGGATACGGTGGCGACCTGCGGTTTCGCCGGCACCGCGTTCCCCGAGAACCTGGCCGTCGCCCTGGAAAAGCGCTTTCTCGAGACTGGCGGTCCACGGGACCTGAGCTTCGTCTATGCCGCCGGCCAGGGGGACGGCAAGGACCGCGGCATGAACCACTTCGCCCACGAGGGCCTGGTCCGCCGGGTCATCGGCGGCCATTGGGGCATGGCCCCCAAGCTCCAGGCCCTGGCCTTCGAGGAGAAGATCGAGGCCTACAACCTGCCCCAGGGCATCATCGCCCACCTCTACCGGGATATCGCTGCCGGCAAGCCCGGAACCATCTCCCGGGTGGGCCTGGGCACTTTCGTCGACCCGGTCTTCGGCGGCGGCAAGCTCAACCGGCGCACCAGCGAAGACCTGGTGGAACGCATCACCATCCATGGGCAGGACTACCTGTTCTACAACGCCTTCCCCATCCAGGTCGGCCTCATCCGCGGCACCACCGCGGACCCGGACGGCAACATCACCATGGAGCGGGAGGCCCTGATCCTCGAGGCCCAGGCCATCGCCATGGCCGCGCACAATAGCGGCGGCCGGGTGATCGTCCAGGTGGAGCGGATCGCCGAGCGGGGCACGCTCGACCCGAGGCAGGTCATCGTGCCCGGGATCCTGGTGGACCACGTGGTGGTGGCGGAACGCCCCGAGTACCACATGCAGACCTACGTGGCGCAATACAACCCGGCCTTCAGCTGCGAGATCCGCATCCCCCTGGACGCCCTCGAGCCCATGGCGCTGGACGAGCGCAAGGTCATCGCCCGCCGGGCCAGCCTGGAACTGCGGCCGGGCTACCACGTGAACCTCGGGTTCGGCATGCCCGACGGCGTTGCGGCGGTCGTGGTGGAGGAAGGCGCTTCCGACCTCATGGTCCTTTCCACGGAACCCGGGGCCATCGGCGGCGTCCCCGCCGGGGGGCTGAGCTTCGGCTGCGGTTCCAACCTCGCCGCCCTGATCAGCCAGCCCTCCCAGTTCGATTTCTACGACGGCGGCGGGCTCGACCTCACGATCCTGGGCCTGGCCCAGGCGGACCGTTGCGGCAACCTGAACGTCAGCAAGTTCGGTCCCCGGCTGCCGGGCGCCGGCGGCTTCATCAACATCTCCCAGTGCACCCGGAACGTGGTCTACATGGGCACCTTCACGGCCGGCGGGCTCGAGCTGGAGGTGGCCGGCGGCCGCCTCAGGATCGTCCGGGAAGGCAAGGTCCACAAGTTCGTCCAGGAGGTGGAGCACCGCACCTTCAGCGGGCCGGTGGCCTTCAGCCAGGGCCAGCGGGTGCTCTATGTCACCGAGCGCTGCGTGTTCCGGCTGGCCGGGGGCGGGCTGGAACTCATCGAAATCGCCCCGGGGGTGGACCTGGACCGGGACATCCTCGCCCACATGGACTTTGTCCCGGCCATCGCCGCGGACCTGAAGCTGATGCCTGCAGCCATCTTCCGTCCCGAGCCCATGGGGCTGCTGGAGATGCTCTCCAGAGCCTGAACCCGGATCTTCCGTCCGCGCCGGCAGGCGTCCCGGCGGCCACCCAAGGAGAACCCCATGAACAAAGTCATCAGCTTGAACCAGGCCATGGAAAGGCTGCATGACGGCATGACCATCGCGACCGGCGGGTTCGCCGGCGTCGGCGCGCCGCTCAAGTGCATCCGGAGGATCGCCGAATCCGGGGTGAGGGACTTGACCCTGATCTGCGTGGCCAACTGCCATCCCTTCACGGTCGCGGAATTCGACATCTTCCCGTTGTTCGCCAACGGCCAGGTGCGGAAATTCATCACCTGCCATAACGGAACCAATCCCCTGGCCATGGAGCTGTCCCGCAAAGGGAGCCTGGAGGTGGAGTTCTACCCGATGGGGACCTGGATCGAGAAGCTGCGGGCCGGCGGGTCGGGGCTGGGCGGTGTGCTCACTCCCACCGGGGTCGGCACCCTGGTCGAGGCAGGCAAGCAGAAGCTCACCATCGGCGGCAGGGAATACCTGCTCGAGCTGCCGCTGCGCGCCGAACTGGCCTTCATCAAGGGGTTCCGGGGCGACCCGATGGGCAACATCGAGTACCGGGGCGTGGCCATCAACACCAATCCGGTGATCGCCGCCGCCGCCGACTTCACGGTGGCGGAGGTCAATGAAATCGTCGAGGTGGGCGACATCGAACCCACCAGGGTCGGAACCCCCTGCATCTTCGTCGACGCGGTGGTCCAGGGCCACAGCCTCGCGGAGCAGGAAGCGGTGTACCAGGAACTGTGGACGCGCGGCGGGATTCTCAGGTAACTCGATTCACATCCGGAAAGGCAGGTGCACCGATGGACAGCAGAGAAATGATTTCGCGCCGGGCGGCGCTGGAACTGGCGGACGGGGAAGTGGTCAACCTCGGGTTCGGCATGCCGATGGCGGTGGTCAACTACCTTCCCAAGGATCTGAACGTCGTGCTGCAGTCGGAAAACGGCTGCCTGATGTTCGGTCCCACCCCGAGGCTCGGGCAGCAGGATTCCGATCTGGGCAATGCCGGGAGCATGCCCATCACTCTGAAGCCCGGCGCCTCCATCTTCGATTTCGCCACCTCGTTCGGCATCATCCGCGGCGGCCATGTCAGTTCCGCCATCCTGGGCGCGCTGGAGGTGGACCAGGAAGGCAATATCGCCAACTGGTCCATGCCGGGCCGGTCCCCGGGCATGGGCGGCGCCATGGACCTGGTGGTGGGCGCGCGCCGGATCATCGCCGTGCTGCAGCACACCGACAAGGCCGAAGCGCCCAAGGTGCTGAAGCGCTGCACGCTGCCGCTGACCGGCAAGGGGGTGGTGAAGGTGATCATCACCGACCGGGCGGTTTTCCAGGTGACTCCGGAAGGCCTCGTGCTCGAGGAGATCGTCGCCGGCATGAGCGTGGATGAGCTCAGGCGGATCACCGAGGCGGAATTCTCGGTCGCCCCCGGCCTCTGTGAATACCGGCTCGCCTAGGAGGCCTGCGCATCGATGCCGTTCGTGGCAATCCGGGTCAGAACATTTCCACGGCGCTGATGTCCGCGTAGGCGTCGAGGGGGTCCACGGTGATCGCCTCCCGGCGCCGGCGGTCCAGGACGTAGGTGTGGTCGTCGAGGGTGTGGACCTGGTCGCCGAGCGGGTCGAACACGTGGTTGCCGGCGCCGGCGAAGGCTTCCAGCGGGTGCTCCGAGGCGGAGATGCAGCAGCCGACGGTGAAGACCGCGTTCTCGATGGCCCGGGCCTGGAGCAGGGTGCGCCAGATGTGGTCCCGGCGCCAGGGCCACCAGGCCGGCGCCACCAGCGCGTCGCAGTGGGCCTGGACCCGCAGCAGGCGGGCCTGCTCCGGATAGCGCAGGTCGTTGCAGTTGAGCAGGCCCAGGGTCCAGTCCTTCAGCCGCACCGCCGCGTAGCGGTCGCCTGGAACCCAGATGTCGTACTCGCCGTTGGGGCGGAACAGGTGGACCTTGTCGTAGCGGGCCTTCTCCACGCCAGCCTGCCAGATGGTCAGGCGGTTGCGCCGGTCCTCGGTGAAGGACCCGAACAGGAACGCGGTCTCCGGGCAATCCCCCGACAGGCGGCGGAACCGCTCCCGGGCCAGGGCCGGATCCAGCTGCCGCCGGTAGCCGTTCAGGAAGCTTTCGGGGAAGACGACCAGGTCGGCCCCCTCGGCCGCGGCCCGGGCCCCTTCCTGCTCCATGCGCGCGAGGTTCGAAACCACGTCGAGACATACGAAACGGGAAAGATGGATTTTCACTGGCGGCCTCCCCAGACCTGTTCATTGGACCACGTTCCTCCCCGTCCTCATCACCTTCCTTGGAAGTCGGCGTTCAGGTCCCCCCATTCCGGCCGATCAGGGGACCTGGGCCGCTGAAACCAGGCCGGCCATCTGGTAAGGTTTGGGAATCCCGAGGCACGCCCATGCTCCGATGCGCCAGACCGGTCCTCCTCCTGCTCCTGGCGCTCCTGCCCCTGGCCGCCCAGCCGGCCTCCATGGGCTTCCATCCCGAGTATCTGGACACCGCCACCGCCCCCGGCCAGGACTTCTACCAGTACGCGGTGGGCAAGTGGCTGGCCGCCACCCCCATTCCGGCGGAATTCAGCCGCTACGGGGTGGACGAGGAAATGGAGCAGCGCACCCTCGGCATCCTCAAGGACATCCTGGAGACGGCCGCCGCCGACCGGACCGCCGCCGAGGGCAGCGAGGTCCGCAAGGCCGGCGACTTCTACGCCGCCGGCATGGACCTCGCCGCCATCGAACGGGACGGGACCGCGCCCCTGGCCCGCGATTTCGAAGGCATCGCGGCGGTCCGGGACCGGCCCGGGCTGGCCCGGGCCATCGCCGCCCTGCACCGGCGCGGCAGCGCCCCGGCCTTCGGTTTCGGGGTGGGCCAGGACGACAAGGACAGTTCCCGGTCCATCGCCACCCTCAGCCAGGGCGGCCTGGGGCTGCCCGAGCGCGAGTACTACCTGGCCCGGAACCGCCGGTCCAGGCGCCTGCGCGGCCAGTATCTGGCCTTCGCCACCCGGATGTTCGTCCTGCTGGGAGAGACTCCGGCCATGGCCGGGGCGCACGCGGCCACGGTCCTGGCCATGGAGACCCGGCTGGCCGGGGCCAGCATGGACCGGGTGGCGCGGCGGGACCCGAACGCGGTCTACCATCGCCTGACCCGCCGGGAACTGGCCGGGCAGGCCGCGGGAATGGACTGGGACGCCTATTTCGGCGAGCTCGGCGTGCCGGAGCGGGAGCCGCTCCTGGTCCGGGAGCCGGCCTTCTTCCATGAACTGGGGCGGATGGCCGGGACCCTGCCGCTGCGGGACTGGAAGACCTACCTCCGCTGGCACCTCATCCTGGACACCGCCGAGCAGCTGGGCGCGGCGTTCGACCAGGCCAGCTTCCACTTCTACGGCCAGATCCTCGAAGGGACCCCGGAGCAGCAGCCGAGGTGGAAGCGCATGGTCTCGGCCACCGACGAGGCCATGGGCGAGATCCTGGGCAGGCTCTACGTGGAGCGGAGCTTCCCGCCCGAGGCCAAGGCCCGGGCGCTGGAACTGGTGGGGAACCTGCGCGCCGCCCTGGCCGAACGGATCCGCCGGCTGCCGTGGCTGGGCGGGCCGGCCCGCGAGCAGGCCCTGGCCAAGCTGGACGCCATGGCCGTGAAGGTCGGCTACCCCGACCGCTGGCGCGACTACAGCGCCCTGAAGGTCGACCGCCGCTCCCATGTGGGCAATGTCCTCGCCGCCCGGACCTTCGCCTTCGAGCGGGACCTGGCCAAGCTCGGCAGGCCGGTGGACCGGGCCGAGTGGGGAGTGTCCCCGGTCACCAACAACGCCTTCTACGACGACAGCCTGAACGAGATCTGCTTTCCCGCGGGGATCCTCCAGCCCCCCTATTTCGACCCCGGAGCCGACGATGCCGCGAACTACGGCAACATCGGCGCCACCATCGGCCACGAGATGACCCACGGCTTCGACGACGAAGGCCGGCACTACGACGCCCGGGGCAACCTGCGCGACTGGTGGAGTCCCGGGGAGGCCGCGGCCTTCAGCGCCCGGGCCGAGCTGATGGTGCGTCAGTTCGACCGCTACCAACCCCTGTCGGGCCTGTCCATCAACGGCAAGGCCACCCTGGGCGAGAACATCGCCGACCTGGGCGGGCTGAAGCTGGCCTTCGACGCTTTCACCCTGAGCCGCAAAGCCAGGCCCGCGGCCGTCATCGGCGGCTTCACCCCCGAGCAGCGGTTCTTCCTGGCCTACGCCGGCAGTTGGCGGACCAAGGTCCGGGAGGAGGCCCTGCGGGAGGCCCTCATGACCGACCCCCATGCCCCGGCCAAGTACCGGGTGAACGGTCCGCTGTCCAACCTGCCGGAATTCCACGAGGCCTTCGGGATCAAGGCGGGGGAGCCCATGTGGCGGCCGGTGGCCGAGCGGCCGGTCATCTGGTAAATGGATTCATACGGTTTTCCATCTCAGGAAGCGCCGTTCAGGGTAATGAATGGCTTTTTCCGATCCGTGTTGATGGTGACCTTGCCGGCCGGGCCGGACCAGACGGCCTTTTCCAGGCTGATGAAGGGCTCTTTGGCGATCGTCTTCACCGTGCAGGACCAGGTGGATTTTCCGCCCTTGGGGGTGAACTGCAGGTCGAAGCTGAACCACCCGTCCCTTGACTCGTTGAGTTTCAGAACATACTCCTTGCCGCCCTCCAGATCGAAGCTGTCGCCCGCCTGGTAGAGGGTCTTGAGGCTGGCGCTGGCGGTGGGCACCTTGATGTCGATGCTGCCGTTGCAGGCCTTCATGACGAGGGTGCAGGGCTTGGCGCAGATTATCTTCCGGGGATCGCTTTCGGCCCGGGCGGGCTGGACGAGGGCGAGGCTGGCGATGCCGGCGAACAGGAGCCGGGCGGTGGAGGGGAAACGGGTCATGGGGGGTCCTGGGGCTCGGGGCGGGAAAAAGGACAACGGGGCTGAACCGGGCATCGATAAAATGCTAATATAGGTTCCCGGCGGTCAGGTTCAAGGGCGCAGCATCAGGGTCAAGGTGGCCACGGTGCGCCCCTTCATGGTGCCATCCAATGGCCGGTGCACGCCCACTTGGATTTTCATCCGTTTTCGCGCCTGCTCGCTGCCCTCCCCCGCCAGGGGGTCCGTGGCATAGGTCAGGCCCACGACCCGCTGGAAGGGGGTCCGGGCCTGGCCGGAGGACCACAGGGCGGTGCCTTCGGCGTAGCAGCGCACGGGCCCGCCCAGTTCGCCACGCCAGCGCAGGAACCGGTCGCCGGCGGCGGTCCCGGCGGGCAGGGCGGGCTGCTCCACCCGGCCCAGGTCCAGGCTTTCCGGGACCAGGCTGGTGGTGACGCCGCCCAGGCGGAAGAGCTCCCGGGGATTGCCCCGGAGGGCGCCCTCCTCGCCGGAGAGGGTGAGGGGCAGGGCCGGGTTCTCCAGGCGCAGCTTGAGGGCGGCGCGCTGGGCGTGCCAGGCGCCCGGCGCGCCCGGGCCGGTGTCGGAGCCTTCGGCCCACAGCAGGCCGGGAGCGAGGCCGAGGCCCCAGGGGCCCCTGGCCCAGAGACACTCGAGCCCGGCGCGCAGCCCGGCGAGGCCGCGGCTGGTGCAGGCACCCTGGCCGAGGGGGGAGACCCGCTCCCAGGCGGCCACCGGGCTCACCCACCAGCGGGTGCCGCCCAGGTGGTCATAGGCCAGGGCCAGCTCGGCGCCCCGGCGCTCCCGGTCCTGCGGGGCCGGCACCGGGGTGGACTGGAGCCCGGGGCGCTCCAGGGCGGAGAACGCCGTGACCGAGGGCTGCCACGGCCAGGCGGCGGAGGACAGGCCGGCCATGGCCCCGCGCGGGCCGGCGCCGTTGCCCAGCCCGGCCAGGGCCTGCCAGGACAGGCGGTCCAGGAGATCGGACCCGGCGACCCCCAGCTGGTAGCAGTCGCCAGAGGGGGTGAGGCTCAACCCCCCGGTGAAGTGGGTCCAGAGGTTGTCCGCGGCCCGGTACGGGCGGGAGGGGGGCGGGGCGACCGGCGGCGGCAGGGCGCCGGGAATGGGCGCGGGGGGCATGACCGTCCCGGGGACGAGCACCCGGGGTTCCGGGGCGGGCGGCTCGGCCAGGGGCGGGAGGGTCAGGTCCAGCCGGCGGATTTCCATGCCGCGGGGGTCCAGGCTGGTGTAGAACAGACAACTGCCGTCCGGGGCCGGGGCGGGGTTCCAGGCCGCGGCGAGGGTGCGGGTGAGGCGCTGGGGCGGGCCGAACCGGAGGTCCCCGGCCTCGTGCCGGTAGGCCACCCGCACCAGGTTCCAGATGCCGTCCAGTTCACAGCCGGTGTAGATCTGCCCATGGCGGTCATCCACCCAGGCCCGGCCGGCGGGCTGCCCCGGGAGCGGGACGGTCCGGCCCTCCAGTTCCAGCTCCCAGCGTCCATCGCGATGGACGGGCGTCAGGATCCGGGCCGGGGGTGGCGCCTGCGCCGGGCTGAGATCGAGGCCGGAGCCGGGGCGCCAGAGGGCGGGCAGGGGGTGCAGGATGCCTTCCCGGTCGGGGCGCCTGAGCCGGAACAGGATGGTCCGGTCGTCCACCCAGGCCGCGCCCCGGGGCGCCTGGTGGTCCAGGCTGGGCAGGCTGGCCAGGACCCTGGGCGGAGTGAACTCAGCGGGCGCATCCTCCACCGCGTTGAAGGGATCGGCGGGGCGGGGAGCCTGCCGGCCGGGACGGGGCCCGGGGTTGAGGTCCCAGACCCGCAGTCCCGGATTCCGGGGAACCGACAGCCGGGCCAGGAGCCTGCCGCTGTCGGGGCTCACCCCCAGATCGGCCACGCCCCCGGCCACCCGCAGCCAGAGCGCGCCCTCGCGCAGGCCCTGGGCCTTGAGGCGGGCTTCCCATTCCAGGGCGTCGTGGCCGGTCTCCGCCTGGAAGCGCTGGTAGCCGTCCCGGGCGCTGAAGCCGAAAGTGGCGGTGAAGGCCGCTTCGAACGGCCGGTGGTTCCGGGCCAGCTGCTTCCAGAGGCGCTGCAGGATATCCGGCTGGTCCGGGCGCCGCCGCTCCAGCCACTCCAGGTAGGCGGATCCGGCCAGGTAGGCCATGTCCGCTCCCAGGTAGCCCTGGCCCAGGCTCAGGTCCTGGTAGGGGGGCAGCTTGCCGGCCGCGGCCCACTGGCGCAGGACCGCGGCGCGGATGGCGCTGTGCGGGCGCCCGGCGCCGGTGACCCGGCCTTCCAGGAGGGTGGCGTAGCCTTCACTGACCCACCGGGGCGTCTTCAGCAGCAGCGGCCCCACGGGCAGCCGGAACAGGGCGGGGCCGCCCCCGGGCAGCCGGGCGGGACGGGTCAGGTGATGGATGTGGGTGAGCTCGTGGGCCAGCAGTTCCTCGGTCCAGCTGCTCATGGAGCCGCCGATCTGGCTGTCGCTGGCCGGTTCCGTCCGCCAGAGCACGACGTGCGGGGCGGTGACCAGGGGCATGGCCAGGCCGTTGGCCTCGGCCGCGGGATCCATCAGGACCACCTGGACCGGCCCGGGGCTCTGGTAGCCCACCAGGGCCGTCACCCGGTCGTGGATGGCCTCGATCCGCCCGGCCACGTCCCCGGCCCAGTCGGCCAGGGCGGGCGGATAGTGGATCCGGTAGTGGGCCGTGGCCATGGTCCGCCAGGCCGCCCATGGGGCCTGCCGGGCCGGTGCGGCGGCCAGGACCGCGGGGGCCGTGAGCAGGCAAAGAGCCCGGACCGTGAGGGCACGCATGGCCCATCCTAGCAAGAACCGGCAGCCATCTGGTACCTCCATTCCGGCTGTGGCCGTTCGCGAAAACCACTCGCTGCCGCTCGCTATTTTTCCCTGAACGGTTGGCCTCACTCAGGATGCTTATGCTTCGCCCTTTGGATGCAGTTGCAGGCGTAACGTCAACCCCGTCTTTGCGCACCGCGGGATGACGGGGAGAGACCCGAAAGCCACAACCGGAATGACCTCAAAAAGAGGAGGGGAACGGCTCCGTCCACAATTCCAGGCCGGTCTGGGCCGAGATTCCCACGTAGGCATGCTCGGGCAGGCACTTGAAGACGAAGGTGCATTCGTCCGGGTAGCGCGGGTGCATGGGCCGCATCAGGGTCACGGAGGTGAATCCCCGGGTGTGGCCGATGCGCTCCAGCCGGACGATGGCGTCGTCCAGGCTGAGGGCGAACCAGGCCCACTGGAGGCTCTTGGCATCGAACACGGGGAGCGGCGACCAGATCAGGGTATTGAACAGCCCGTGGCTGCATCGGACCGATACGGATTGCGCGGCCTGGCCTCCCTGCGGCGGCTGGGGGCCGTCCGGATCGATCTGGTAGATGAGGGTCCACACCTGCAGATCGCCGCCCTTGAACATGGGGGCCTCCCCGGCGTCGCCGGTGCCGATGATCCGGAACAGGGTCAGGTCCTGCGGGTGGGCCTGCCCGGCCGTTTCATGGGCGATGTAACGGCTGGCCTGGAGGACCAGGGAATTGAGGTCGCACGAAGCCTGGGCCATGAGCCCGGAGGCGGCGCAAAGGATGGGGACGAGCCGAATGGGTGGAAGCATCAGGGTTCCTTGCCTCGCGCCGGAGGCCGGCCATCCCCCCGCCGGGGATCCCGGAGGGGGATGGCCGGACCCGTCCGGACCGCTCAGTAGCCGGCGCTCCAGACCATGGCGCCGGTCTGGCAGGAGATGGCCACCTCCCGGCGCTCCCATGGGCAGTTGAACACGTAGACGAATTCGTCCGGCCAGTTGGGGAGGTCCGGGCGCTGCAGTTCCACGCTGGAGAAGCCCCGGATGAAGCCGTTGGCGTTCAGGTTGGCGATGGCGTTGTCCAGGGAGACCGCGACCCAGGTGTATTCCAGCGACTTGACGTGGGTGACGGCCGAGCTGGAATAACGGAAATGATTGAACACCCCCTGGGTGCACTCGGCCAGTACGGACAGGTGGGGCTTGGGCTTGGCTTCGGGATCCCGGAGCGGGTCCTCGGACGCGCGGCCGCCGAACCGGTAGAAGAAGGTCCAGTGCTGGACGTCGGTGGCCTTGGTCATGAGCGCGTCGGGGAACTGGGTGCTGTAGTTGCCGACCACCTTGGCCAGCGCCAGGGTCTCCGGGTCGCGGGCCCCGGACATGCCGTTGGACACGTAGTGGGCGGCCGCGGAAACCAGGCCGTTGAGATCGTTGGCGGTCTGCGCCGACAGCGAGATGCTGGCGCAAGCGACGGGAATCATCCACTTGGCTAGGAACATGGGTTCTCCTTTCAGATGGGGGGGGACGATACGGCGAAAGCCGCATTCGGGGACGGATCTCTCCTCGGGGGGCATGGAACCCCCCGTTTTTCAGACACGCAAAAGTGAAGCTGAACAGGTATGTAAAAAAGGTTTCGTGACAGTCAAAAGCGCTTATGAAGCCATGATTTTTTAAAAACTATACCCATTTTAAACCATTGAATGAGAATTGCACGAAATTTATTCCAATAAGTTATCGTTATAATGATTGGAGGCTCCCCATCTGGATCCTCCTTTTATTTCAACCCGGGATGGCGCACGGGGGCGGTCCGCCGGGATTGACCGTTCAACCCGGTCCCGAGGTCAGGCCTCCAGATCCCGGGGACTCGGTTCCAGGGACAGCTTGCGTCCGCTGTTGATCACCACGCTGATGCTGGACGCCATCATGGCGGTGGCCGCGAGGATGGGGTGCACGTACCCGGCCAGGGCCATGGGGATCAGCACGGCGTTGTAGACCAGGGCCCAGGTCAGGTTCTGGCGGATCCGGCGCCGGGCCAGGCGGGACAGGGCCAGGAACACCGGGATGCGCCGGAGGTCGCGGTGGACCAGCACCAGTCCGGCGCTCTCCAGGCTGACTCCGGCGCCGCTGCCCATGGCGATGCCCAGATCGGCCTGGGACAGGGCGAGGGCGTCGTTGACCCCGTCGCCGGCCATGGCCACCGGCCCGTGCCCGGCCCTGATGGCGGCCAGCTTCTCACCCTTGTCCGCGGGCAGGGCGCCGGCCAGCACCCGTTCCGGAGGGATGCCGGCCTGGGCCGCCACGGCCAGGCAGGTCTCCAGCCGGTCGCCGCTCACCAGCCAGCAGGGGATGCCCATGGCCTGGATCGAGCGCACCGCCTGGGCCGCTTCGGGCCGGATGCTGTCGCCCAGGCCCCAGAGCGCCACCGCCCGGCCCGCCGCCGCCAGCATCACCAGGGAGCCTTCCAGGCCGTCCCCGTCCCACCAGGCCTCCGGCGCGCTCACCCCCTGGCCGCGCAGCCAGCTGGGCCGCCCCACCAGGACCGTCCGGCCGTCCAGGATGCCGCTGACGCCCAGACCGGGGTGGACCTCGCGGCCGGTGACCGCGGGCAGCGGCCGGCCCATGGCGCACCTGGCCCCCTCCTGGAAGATCCGCTCCCCCAGGGGGTGGGCGGCGATCTCCTCCAGGGCCGCGGCCAGGGCCAGGGCCGCTCCGGGCTCCATGCCGTCCAGGCGGGTCCCGGTGAAATCCAGGGTCCCGGCGGTGAGGGTTCCGGTCTTGTCCAGCACCAGCGCCCTGATCCCGGGCCCCTGGGCCAGCACCTCGCCGCCCTTGAGCAGGATGCCGCGCCGGGCGCACTCGGCCACGGCGGCCACCACCACCATGGGCGTGGCCAGGCCCAGGGCGCAGGGGCAGGCCACCACCAGCACCGCCACCCCGGCCATGATGGCCTGCACCGGGGCGCCGCCCCGGGCGAAGGCCAGGAATCCGGCCAGCAGGGCCAGGGCGATGACCAGCGGCATGAACACCGCGGCGATCCGGTCGGCGATGAGCTGGATCGGGGCCTTGCTGGCCAGGGTCGAACGGACCCGGGCGACGATCTGCGCCATCCGGGTGTCGTCGCCCACGGCCAGGGCCTCCAGTTCGAGGGTGCCCGAGGCGAGCAGCGTGCCGGCCATGGCCATGGAGCCCACCGCGGCCGCCCGGGGCCGGGGTTCGCCGGTGAGGGTGGAACTGTCCACCCAGCCTTCCCCGGCGACCACCCGGCCATCCACCGGGATGCGTCCGCCGTGCCGCACCCGGACCCGGTCGCCCCGGGCCACGGCCGCCAGGCTCACCTCCCGCCACTGGCCGTCGGCCCACAGCTCGGCGCCCGGGGCCGCGAGCTGCAGCA
>Ga0316217_10003111_pt1 | contig 19287 bp, 14 predicted proteins | sample 1anoAmetaG_FD_203633 | JGI IMG/M metagenome (GOLD analysis project Ga0316217, IMG submission 203633) | Freshwater microbial communities from Trout Bog Lake, Wisconsin, USA - 1anoA | ecosystem: Environmental > Aquatic > Freshwater > Lake > Hypolimnion/Profundal zone | place: USA: Wisconsin...
CGGGAGCCTACCCGCGCCGCCCTGAGATCGGCATGGTCCGGCGGTTCGGCGAGCGGGTCCCGCCAGGGCCGCGCGCGGCCGAGGCGGGCCTGGCCGCCGCCCTGCGCGGGCTGGGCAAGCGCGGGCCGGGAGACGAGCTGAATTGCGGCGCCTGCGGCTATGACACCTGCCGCGAACTGGCCGGCGCCATCCTGGCCGGGCGGGCCGAGTCGCGCATGTGCGTCTCCAATCTGCGCAGTCTCGCGGAGAAGAAGGCCAATGCCCTGCTGCGCACCCTGCCGTTCGGCGTGGTGATCGTGGACGAGGACCTGCGCATCATCGAGTGCAGCGAATCCTTCGTGCGCCTGCTGGGAGAGGATGCGCTCCTGGTGCACGAATCCCAGCCCGGCCTGGCCGGAGCGCACCTGGACAAGTTCCTCCCCTTCGGCGCGCACTTCCGCTCCGTGCTGGCCGGGGGCGAGGAACTGCTCCGGCAGAACCTGCCCCATGGCGACCGCACCCTGAGCACCACCATCTTCGCGGTGGAGCCGGGCCGGGTGGCGGGCGCCCTGCTGCTGGACGTGACCGAGACCGAGACCCGCCAGCAGGCCATCATCGGCAAGGCCGAGCAGGTGATCCAGAACATGCTGGGCAACGCCCAGGAGATCGCCTTCAGCCTCGGCCGCAACGCGGCCCGCTCCGAAGGCATCCTCAACTCCATCATCGCCGAGTTCCGCGGCCCGGACCGGAGCGGCCATGCGTCCTGAGCCGGATGGCCCCGGGACGGAGCGCCCTTTCATCGAGGTGGACCACTGCCAGCAGGCCTGCGGCGGCGAGCACCTGGCCGGGGACCTGTTCCATTCCCGCAGCCTGGAGGACGGCGAGCGGGTGGTCTCCGTCCTGGCTGACGGGCTCAGCAGCGGCGTCGAGGCGGCCGTGCTGGCCTCGGTCACCGCCGCCATGGCCCTGGAATACGTGGAGTGGAACATCGACACCCGCGCGGCGGCGGCCATCCTCATGAATTCCCTGCCGGTGGACCGGAAGCGGCAGATCAGCTACTCCACCTTCACCATCGTCGATGTCCGCCGGGACGGCCGGACCCGGGTGTTCGAGCATGGCAACCCCCCTTTCATGCTCATCCGCGACGGCGCCCTGGTGCCCCATGCCGACCTGTCGCCCGGGATCCACACCCACGCCTGCTGGGGCCACCGCCGGCTGCGGGTGTGCGAATTCCAGAGCCGGGTGGGCGACCGGATCCTGCTCTGCTCGGACGGCGTGACCCAGTCGGGGATGGGCAGCGACGCCCTGCCCCTGGGCTGGGGCGAACCGGCCGCGGCCGCCTTCGTGCTGGCCCAGCTGGCCCGGGACCCGGGGCTGTCCTGCCGCCGGCTCAGCGAACTGCTGGTGGCCCGGGCCCTGGGCAACGACGGTGAACGCCCCGGGGACGACATCACCTGCGGCATCATCCATCTCCGCCGTCCCCGGTGCCTGTTCATCCTCACCGGCCCGCCCTTCGACCCGGCCCGGGACCGGGCGTTCGCCGAACTCGCCCGGACCCCGGGAGTGCGCAAGGTGGTGTGCGGCGGCACCACCGCCAACCTCCTGGCGCGGGAACTCGGCCGGCAGGTGGAGATGGACCTGGCGCTGCACGACCGGGAAGTGCCGGGCCCGTCCGCCATGGCCGGGGTGGACCTGGTGACCGAGGGCTGCCTGACCCTGGCCAAGGTCGTCCAGTACCTGGAGGCCGGGTCGGCGCCGCGGCGCAACGCCGCCTCGCGCCTGGTGGAGCTGCTGCTGGAGAGCGACATCATCCATTTCCAGGTGGGCACGGCGGTCAACGTGGCGCACCAGGACCCCGCCCTGCCGGTGGAACTGGACATCCGCCGCAACGTCATCCGGCGCATCGCCACGCTGCTGGAACAGAAGCACCTGAAGCGTACCCTGACCACCTGCTACTGACCGGGGGCCGGGGAGGGCGGATTCCCGGCCCGGGGTGGGTCAGATCTCCAGGGTGATGCCCTGGGCCAGCTCCACCTGGCCGCTGAAATTGATGGCGGTGGTCTGGCGGCGCATGTAGGTCTTCCAGGCGTCGGAGCCGCTCTCCCGGCCGCCGCCGGTCTCCTTCTCGCCGCCGAAGGCGCCGCCGATCTCGGCGCCGCTGGTGCCGGTGTTGACGTTGGCGATGCCGCAGTCGCTGCCGGCGGCGGACAGGAACAGCTCGGTCTCGCCCAGGTCGTCGCTGATGATGGCGCTGGAGAGGCCCTGGGGCACGTCGTTCTGGATCCGGATGGCCTCTTCGATGGTGCGGTACTTGATCAGGTAGAGCACCGGCGCGAAGGTCTCCTCCCGGGTCATGGGCAGATCGGCCGGGACCTCGGCCAGGCACGGGGTCACGTAGCAGCCGCCGGGGTTCGGCAGCCGCTCGCCGCCCATGAGGATCTTCCCGCCCTGGGCCTTGACCGCCTCGATGGCCGCGAGCATGGTGGACACCGCGCCGGCGTCCACCAGCGGGCCCATGAGCATGGCCGGGTCGCGCGGGTCGCCGATCGGGGTGCGGGCATAGAGTGACTGGAGCCGCGTCACGAAGCTGTCGTAGATGGACTCGTGGATGATCACCCGCCGGGTGGAGGTGCAGCGCTGGCCGGAGGTGCCGATGGCGCCGAAGTAGACGGCGTCCAGGGCCGTCTCCAGCCGGCCCTTCTGGCTGACGATGACCGCGCCGTTGCCGCCCAGTTCCAGGATGTGCTTGCCGAACCGCTCCTGGACCAGCCTGCCCACGTGGCGGCCGCCGGGCACCGAGCCGGTGTAGGACACCAGCGCCACCCGGGGATCGCTGTTGATGAGGTCGCCGATCTCGCTGCCCTTGCCGATGGTCAGGCTGCAGATGGCGGGGTCGTAGCCGAACTTGCGCAGGACCCGCTCGGCCAGCCGGGTGCAGGCCAGGGCGGTGATGGGGGTCCGGCTGGAGGGCTTCCACAGCACTGTGTCGCCGCACACCAGGGCGATGGCGGTGTTCCAGGCCCAGACCGCCACCGGGAAGTTGAAGGCGGTGATCACCCCCACCACCCCCAGCGGCTGCCACTGCTCCTGCAGCCGGTGCATGCGCCGCTCGCTGGGCATGGTGCGGCCGTAGAGCTGCCGGGACAGGCCCACGGCGAAATCGCAGATGTCGATCATCTCCTGCACCTCGCCCAGCCCTTCCCGGAGCGTCTTGCCCATCTCCAGGGTCACCAGCTCGGCCAGGGCCTCCTTGTTGCGCCGCAGTTCGTCGCCCAGCTCCTTGACCACCTCGCCGCGCTTGGGCGCGGGCACCAGCTTCCAGGAGGCGAAGGCGCCGTGGCAGCGGGCCAGCACCTGCCCGAACTCGTCCCGGGTGACGTTGGCCACCGAAGCCAGCGGCTCGCCGTCCAGGGGCGAAATCACCTGCTGCCCGCTGCCGCCGCCCAGCCATTCCCCGTGGAAGCCGCCCAGGTTGTGGGCCGGGATGCCTAGCTTGCCGAGGACTTGCGCGCTGGTGTTGGACATGTGGAAAGCCTCCTCATTGATGTATACGGTTTTTGCGACTTGCACTCAAACTCATTCCATTCACAGGCGACATGAGTATAATTCATGAACATGGCCAATCAACTTGACTTGTATCAATTGCGCGCCTTCCACAGCCTGGGCCAGACCGGCAGTTTCACCGGCGCCGCCCGGCGGCTGCACCTCACCCAGTCCGCCATCAGCCACGCCATCGCCAAGCTGGAGGCCAGCGCTGGAACGGGGCTGGTGGACCGCCGGGCGCGGGAGTTCCGGCTCACCGAAGCGGGGGCGAGGCTGTGGGCCGCCTGCGAGCAGGTGTTCGCCACCCTGGAGGCCGCCACCGAGGACCTGGGCGAATCCGGGGCCTCCGGGAAGCTGCGGCTGGGCAGCACGGTGGAGTTCGGCAGCAGCATCCTCATGCGCCACATCGAACCCTTCCTGGCGGCCAACCCGGGGGTGGAGCTGGATTTCACCCTGGCCCACGATCTGCTCCCGCCGCTGCTGCGGGACGACCTGGACCTGGTCATCGACTGCCGGGAGCATTTCCTGCCGGAACTGGACAAGCAGCCCCTGTTCCGGGAGACCTACGTGGTGGCCGGCTCCAGGGCCTTCCAGGCCGCCCGCGGGATCACCACCGCCATGGACCTGGCCCGCTGCCCGGTGCTCTCGCTGGACAAGGCGGCGGCCTGGTGGCACCGGTTCCTGCTGGCCCTGCCCGAAGGCGGGCGCCCGGACTTCACCCGGATCATCGAAGTCGACCACGTCCGGGCGATGATCAACGCCGGAGCCGCCGGGCTGGGCGCCCTGCTGGCGCCCACCTACAGCGTCCTGCAGGAACTGGAGCGGGGCGACCTGGTGCTGCTGCTGCCATCGATCCGGCCGGTGGAGGACCGCTTCTGCATCTACCAGAAGAAGCGCAAGGCCGGATTGAGGAAGCACCGGCTGCTGACCGAGTACCTGTGCACCATCAACCCGGCCGAATTCGGATCCTAGTCCTGGCCCAGGGCCGCCAGGGTCCGCTCAGTGAGGCAGCGGATGAAGGCCGGGTGCGCGCCCGGGGCCGGGAGCCGGCGGTAGCTGCGCACCCCGGCCTTCATGGCCACCTCCCGGAACAGGATGTCCAGCTCGTGCAGGGTCTCGATGTGCTCGCTGACGAAGCTCACCGGCACGATGATCAGGTCCTTGCCGGCCATGGTCTTCAGCACCCCGCCCAGCTCGGGCTCCAGCCAGCGGATCGGCCCCACCTTGCTCTGGTAGGCCAGCCGGTAGCCGCCCGGGATGGCGCCCAGGCGCGCCTTGAGGGCCTCCACGGTGGCGACGATCTCCCTCTGGTAGGGATCGCCCTGTTCGATGGCCTTGGCCGGCAGGCTGTGGGCGCTGAACACCACGGTCGCCCCGGGCACCTCGGCCAGCGCCGCCGCCAGGGGCGCGGCCAGGCTGTCCAGGTAGTGCGGGTCGGTGGCGTAGTGCAGCACGCCGGGCAGCAGCTCCATGCCGGCGGCCCCGGCCTCCCGGGACAGTTCGGACAGGCTGGAGCCGGTGGTGCCCAGGCAGTCGTGGGGATACAGGGTGACCGGCAGCAGCCGGCGGATGCCCTGGGCCTTCAGGGCCCGCATCATCCCCGCGGCCCTGGGCGCGGCGTAGCGGAACAGGATCTTCACGGGCTCGGGACGCCCGGCCCGGCGCAGGGCCTCGCGCAGGGCGGCCGCCTGGCGCGCGGTCTCCCGGAGGATCGGGCTGCCGCCGCCGATCTCCAGGTACCTCGCCCGCACCTCCCTGCCCCGCCCCTTCGAGAGGAGGGTGGCATAGACCGGCTGGAGGAACAGCGGCCCCGGAAACCGGACGATCTCGGAATCGGCGAACAGCTTGTACATGAAGGGCTGCACGTCGGCCTGGCGCAGCGGGCCGCCCAGGTTCAGCAGCAGGACCGCGGTGTCCGGCTTCACACCGTTCTCGAGAACTTGGTGGTGGCCGAAAGCTGCTTCAGGTAGGCGTCGAAGGGCTGCACCAGGTTGCGCACGAAGCGCCGGCCCAGGGGGGTGATGAACACGCCCTCGTCGCGCACGGTCACGGTGCCGTACGGCTCCTCGGCCCTGAGCTCCTCCAGGGCCTCCCTGAACAGCACCGGGCCGTCCACGCCGTAGCGCGCGGCCAGCTTGTCCCAGCGCAGCTCGAAGCTGCCCATGAGCTCGTGGATCAGCCAGCGCCGCATGAGGTCGTCGTCGTTGAGCCGGTGGCCCTTGTGGATGGCGAAGTGGCCTTCGTTGACCTGCCGCTCCCACTTGGTGAGGATCTTCTCGTTCTGGGAGTAGACCCCGGCCACGTTGGAGATGGCGCTGGGGCCGAAGCCCAGGAGGTCCGATCCGGCCGCCACGGCGTAGCCCATGAAGTTGCGGATCAGGCGGCCTTCCTTCACGGCCTTGGCCATCTCGTCGTCGGGCCGGGCGAAGTGGTCCATGCCGATGGCGACGTAGCCGTGCTGCTCCAGGATGTCGACGGCCAGGAGCAGCAGCTCCAGGCGCAGCTCGGGGGCCGGCAGGGTCTCGGTGGGGATGGTGCGCTGGTGGGCCAGCATGCTGGGCAGGTAGGCGAAGCCGTAGATGGCCATGCGGTCCGGCGCCAGCTCCAGGGTGCTTTCCAGGGTGTGGCGGAAGGTGGCCATGGTCTGGCCCGGCAGGCCGTAGACCAGGTCCAGGTTCACCCCGGTGAAGCCCAGCTGCCGGGCCTGCTTGACGGTGGTGAGGGTCTGGTCCCAGGTCTGGCCGCGGGTGATGAGCGCCTGGACGCCCTCGTCCAGGTCCTGCACCCCGAAGGAGACCCGGTTGAAGCCCAGGTCGCGCAGGGCCGGGAGCTGGTCCGGCTCCAGGAAGGTGGGGTCCACCTCGATGGAGACCTCGGCGTTGGGCAGCAGCGGGAACCGGTCGGTGATGAGCTTGAAGGTCCGGGCCAGCTCCGGCACCTTGAGGTAGGTGGGGGTGCCGCCGCCCCAGTGCAGCTGGATGGCCTTGCGCCGGGTGGGCAGCTGCCCGGCCCACAGCTCGACCTCGGCCTCCAGGGCCTTCAGGAAGCCCTCCACCGGCGCGTAGGTGGGGCTCACCACCACGTTGCAGCCGCAGTAGGAGCAGCGGCGCTTGCAGAAGGGCAGGTGGGCGTACAGGGAGAACGGCGCGGGATCCTCGTCGGCCCGGGCCAGGGCTTCCTTCACTTCGGTCTCGGGAAAGCCGTCGGACCACACGGGCGGCATGGGGTAGCCGGTGTAGCGGGGTCCGGGGCGGTCGTAATGCTTGACCAGTTCTTGCAGCGACAAGGTCATCGGGGGATGCCTCCAGTGAGCATGATCGTGCGCCGGATCCGGGTCCGCCGCACGGGGTACGATAGTCCTAACCCTTGACTGCGTCGATCACGGCGCCCAGGACCTCGGGATCGGTCTCCGGCAGCAGGCCGTGGCCGAGGTTGAACACGTGGGCCTGGCCCTTCATGGTCTCGACGATGGCCCGGGCCTTGCGGCAGGCGGTCCCGGCGCCCGCCAGCAGGGCGGTGGGATCCAGGTTGCCCTGCAGCACCTTGTGCGGGAAGGCCTTGCGGGCCTCGGCCATGGGCACCTGCCAGGACACCGCCAGCCCTTCGCAGGAGAGCTGGTCCAGGCACGCGGGCAGGATGCCCCGGGGGAAGTAGAGCCGGGGCGCTCCGGTCACCTGGGACAGGGTGCGCTCGGCGGCGGGCAGGGCGAAGGTGACGTAGTCGTCCCGGTCCAGTTCCCCGGCCCAGGTGTCGAACAGCTGCACGCCCTGGGCGCCGGCGCCGATGTGCCGGTTCAGCAGCAGGGCCGAGACGTCGGCGAGCCGGTCCAGCCACCTGCGCGCGAGCACCGGTTCGCGGTGCAGGTAGGCCTTGGCCCGGGTCCAGTTCTTGCTGCCCCTGCCTTCGAGCCCGTAGGCGAACAGGGTCCAGGGCGCGCCGGCGAAGCCGAGCAGGGCCTGGTGTTCCGGCAGCTGGGCGCGGACCTTGCGCAGGGCGGCCTGCACCGGCTCGAACACCCGCTCGTCCAGGGGACCGTCGGGATCCAGCTGGTCCAGGGTCTTCGTCAGCCTGGGGCCGCCTTCGGGGATGACCACCCCGCAGCCCAGGGCGTCCAGGATCACCAGGATGTCCGAGAAGATGATGGCGGCGTCCAGCTTGGGGAAGCGGCGCACCGGCTGCAGGGTCACCTCGGCGGCCAGGTCGGGATCGTACAGGACCTGTTCGAAGGTGGCCGTTTCGCGAATGGCCCGGTACTCGGGCAGGAACCGGCCGGCCTGGCGCATGAACCAGACCGGAGGCGTGGGGAGGGCTTCGCCCCTCAGGGCGCGGACGATGGGAGCGGTCATGGGGGCTCTTTCAGACAAAGTCAAGCTTCGGCCTTGAGGGCCTGGGTCACGACGCCGACGGCCCGCTCGAAATGGGCCAGCTCCTCGTCGCCGTGGGCGGCGGACAGGAAGGCCACCTCGAAGCCGGAGGGCGGCAGGTAGATGCCCTCCTTCAGCATGAGCCCGTGCATGCGGTTGAAGCGGCCGATGGCGCCGCTTTCGACCCGGTCGGCGCGCTTGACGCCGGGCTGGAACAGGGGCCAGATCAGGCTGCCCACCCGGGGCGCGTGCAGCCCGGGGATCTTCTCGAAGGCGGTGGCCCAGCGGGCGCCCTTGTGCTCCAGGTCGCGGTACAGGTTGGGGGTGAGCTTCTCCAGGGTGGCCAGGCCGGCGGCCATGGCCACCGGGTTGCCGCTCAGGGTGCCGGCCTGGTAGACCGGGCCGTCCGGGGAGATCACCGCCATGATGTCCTTGCGCCCGCCGTACAGGCCCACCGGCATGCCGCCGCCGATGATCTTGCCGTAGGTGACCAGGTCCGGGGTGATGCCGAACAGTTCGGCCGCGCCGCCGGGGGCCACCCGGAAGCCGCTGATGACCTCGTCGAAGATCAGCACGGTGCCGTGCTGGCTGCAGAGCTCGCGCAGCCGCTGGAGGAAGCTGGTGTCCTGCACCAGCAGTCCGTTGTTGGCCGGGATCGGCTCGATGATGGCCGCGGCCAGTTCCGAGCCCTGGCTGGCGAACACCCGCTCCAGGGCCTCGAGGTCGTCCAGGGAGATGACCGTGGTGAGGTCGGCGAAGCCCTTGGGCACGCCGGCGCTGGAGGGCTCGCCGAAGGTGACCAGCCCCGATCCGGCCTTCACCAGCATGCCGTCTGAGTGGCCGTGGTAGCAGCCTTCGAACTTGAGCACCCGGTCGCGGCGGGTGAAGCCGCGGGCGGCGCGCAGGGCCGACATCACCGCCTCGGTGCCGGAGGAGACGAAGCGCATCTTCTCCACGAACGGGACCATGGTCTTGATCCGCCGGGCCAGGACGATCTCCCGGCGGGACGGGGCGCCGAAAGTGAGGCCCTCCTCCATCGCCTCGCGGGCGGCGGCCAGCACCTCGGGCACGGCGTGGCCGAGGATCAGCGGGCCCCAGGACATGCAGAGGTCCACGTAGCGGCGGCCCTCCTCGTCCTCGAACCGGGCGCCCCAGGCCTTGCGGAAGAACTTGGGGGTGCCGCCCACGGCGCGGAAAGCGCGCACCGGGCTGGATACGCCGCCGGGGAAATGGGTCAGGGCTTCCTGGAACAGGGTGTCGTTGGCGTTTTCCATAGATCAGATCCAGTGCTTTTGAAGGGCTTCGCGAGCCGCGTAAGTGACGATCCAGTCCGCGCCGGCGCGGCGGATGGCGAGCAGGTGCTCCCGGAACAGGTTGGCTTCGTCCACCCAGCCGAGCCGGGCGGCGGCCTTGACCGTGCTGTATTCCGAGGAGGTGTGGTAGGCGGCGATGGGGCACAGGGTGCGCTCCCGCAGCCGCCAGATGAGGTCGAGGTTGGGCAGGGCCGGCTTGACCATGAGCGCGTCGGCGCCCTCTTCCAGGTCCAGCAGGGCGTCCCTGAGCCCCTCCCTCGCGTTGCGCGGATCCATCTGGTAGCTGCGGCGGTCGCCGAACTTCGGCGAGGAGTCCGCGGCCTCCCGGAACGGCCCGTAGTAGGCCCCGGCGTGCTTGATGGCGTAGCTGAGGATGGCGGTGTTGGGATGGCCGGCGGCCTCCAGGGCCTCGCGCATGGCGCGGATCCGGCCGTCCATCATGTCGGAGGGGGCGACGATGTCGGCGCCGGCCTCGGCGTGGGCCACCGCCATCCGGGCCAGGGCGGCGACGCTGGGGTCGTTGACGATCTCCGCGCCGTGGTTGACGCCGCAGTGGCCGGTGTCGGTGTAGGCGCACAGGCAGACGTCGGTCATCACCACCAGGTCCGATCCGAAGGCCCGCTTCAGGGCCTGGACCGTCAAGGGGATGATGCCGGCGGCGTCGAAGGCGGCGGCGGCGTCCGGGGACTTGTCGGCGTGGTCGGGCACCCCGAACAGCAGCGCGGTGCGGATGCCCAGCTTGAGGTCGGCCTCCACCTGCCTGAGGGTGGCCTGGACGCCGTTGCGGGAGATGCCGGGCAGGCTGCCGATCTCGGTGGAGCCCTCCTGGGGCTGGACGAAGTGGCCCTGGATCAGGTGCCTGGGCAGCAGTTCGGTCTCGGCCACCAGGTCGCGGATGGCGGCGGTGGCCCGGAGGCGGCGGGATCGGATCAGCATGGGCACCTCACAAGGTCGGCCGGGAGGAAAGGAGCCGCTGCAGGGCGGAAGCCTCGGGCTCGCAGCAGCCATCCACAGGATACCCTGCCTGGAGGAAAGCCCGCTGGGTCCGTTGTCCCCAGGCGAAACGCAGCAGCTGGCCCGACCTCGGCCCGAGCAGTTCGGCCTGGAACGGACTCAGCGCCAGGACCGCGTCCAGCGCGGGCAGGGCGGGCGGCGGCGCGATGGCGGCCTCCCGGTGGGTGATCCAGGGCAGCAGCCGCCAGGGGGTGCCCGCGGCCGCCTGTTCCAGGTGCTCGCGGCTGCGTTCGGCCCGGGCCAGGAGAAAGCTGCCGCCCAGGGGAAACTGTTCCCGGAGCAGGTCGAACAGGCCTTCCGCCTTCGGCGTGGCGCTCACCAGCACGCTGCGGCCGGCCAGGGCCCGGGCGGTGGCTTCGCCCTGGGCCAGGCAGGGCGCGCCCGGCGGCAGCAGGGCCAGCCGGGCCGCCGCGGGGCTCAGGACGATGACCGCGTCCACGCCGTCCGCCGGGGGCGGGGCGAGGGTGGCCTCCATGGCCGTGAGGAACAATGGCACCGGCTCCCAGCCCGCGGCCCGGACGGCCTGGCTGAGCGGATCGTCCTGGGCGCGGGCCAGGCCCAGCCGTTTCACAGTCCCAGGCCCCGGAGCACCTGGGCCACCAGGGCCGCGTCATCCATGCCCTGGGCGTCGGCCCAGCGGATCTCGCCATCGAGCGCGTAGCCGGCCCGCAGCCGGACCTGGCCGTCCCCGAGCTGTTCGGCCAGGGCGCCCAGGGGCTGCTGGCAGCCCCCGCCGATGCCGGCCAGGACCGCCCGCTCGAGGGTGACCATGCGCAGGGTGGGCGGGTGGTGGAAACCGGCCAGCGCGTCGATGAGATCCCGGTCGCCGCCGCGGGCTTCCACCAGCAGCGCGCCCTGGGCCGGGGCGGGGAGGAGTTCGTGGGCGGCGAAGGGACGCACGTCGAGGCCGGCGAGGTCCAGGCCCAGGCGCCGGAGCCCGGCCGCGGCCAGGATGGTGCCGTGCAGGGGCGCGTCGCGCAGCTCGCCTTCCCGGACCCGCTGCACCCGGGTCGGGACGTTGCCCCGGATCCAGGTGAAGGAGGCCTTGGGCAGGGTCTTGGCCAGGAAGCGCAGGCGGCGCTCGGAGCTGGTGCCGATGACCGGGCGCTCGGGCGCGTCCGGGCGCATGAGCAGCAGGTCGGCGGGATCCTCCCGCTCCGGCACGCAGGCGGTGACGATCCCTTCGGGACGCTCCAGGGAGACGTCCTTGAAGGAATGGATGAGCATGTCCACGTCCCGGGCCAGCAGGGACTCTTCCAGTTCCCGGGTGAAGAAGCCGGTGCCGGTCTCCTTGCCCAGGGGCCCCGCCAGCCACTTGTCGCCGTGGGTGGTGAAGCGCTTCCATTCGATGACGTGGCCGGCGGCTTCCAGGTAGGCCACCAGGGCCTCCGATTGCTGCACCGCGAGCAGGGATCCCCGGGTTCCTAGAACAATTTTCATGAGTGCGCCGATTCCTAGCTTGGGTCCAGGGCGGGTTCGCGCTGGAGGTTGAGGGCCCGGAACGCCAGGGTCCGGCCGCGCTTCAGCAGCGATTCCAGGGCTTCCAGCTGGGCCGGATCGAGGTTCGCGAGGGCGCTGCCGGGGGCGACGGCCTCGGCCTCCATGGCCTCCCAGGCGTCGGTGAGCCGGTCCTGGGCGGTGCGCATGGCGAACTTCTGGATCCGGGTGTCGGCCCGCTTGCGCAGCCGTTCCACCGCGCCGACGATGAAGGGCTCGGCCAGTCCGGCGGCGTCGTGCCGCTTCACCTTGGTGTTCTCGGTCTCGGCCAGGAAGAAGGAGAGGTCGACCCGGGTGACCCAGGGCAGGCTGTCCAGCTCCGGATCGGAATCGTACGGCAGTGCGAGGTCCACCAGCTTGACCGGATGGCAGTCCAGCCGGGACCAGTTGTCCAGGATGAACAGCGGCTCGTTGCTGGCGGTGGCGGAGACGATGGCGTCGAACCCGTGCGGGTTCATCTGCAGCTGGGCCAGGGGCACCATGGGCAGGCCGAAGGCTTCGGCCTTGGCCAGGGTGCGGTTGGACATGGTGATCTCGAAGCCGCGTTCCGGCAGGCGCTGGGCCAGGTAGCGGCTCATGGGGCCGACGCCGACCACGGCCACCCGGGCGCCGGGGGCGAGGGTGGTCTCCAGGTGCCTGAGCGCGGCCGTGGCCACGCTGGCGGAGCCGTCGTCCAGCCCGATCCGGGTGCGCAGGCGCTGGGCCTCGCGCAGGATGTCCTCGAGCGCCGACTCGGCCTCGTGGCCGGCGGTGCGGGTCTCCTTGGCGACGGCGAGGGCGGTGCGGATCTGGCCGACCACCTCCCGGTCGCCCAGGTTGGCGCTGTTGAGGCCGGTGGCCACTTCCAGCAGGTGGCGCCAGGCCGCTTCGCCCTGGAAGCAGTCGATCTCGGGGCCGAAGCCCAGGGTGGTGCCGTCACCGCCCCAGAACATCCAGATCACCCGCTGGCAGGTGGCGAGGAACACCAGTTCGCAGGCGTCGGACATCCGGCGCCACATCGTCAGATGGTCCGCGAGGTGCTGGCGCACCACGTTGCGGGCCACCACCTCAGGCTCATGCCTTGGTATGTGATAGGTGTAGAGAACTGGATCCATGGGCCGCCGTCTTAGTTCGTCTAAGAGATCAGAGTATCTTAAATTATTGAACGGGCAGAGGTGGAATTACTCAAACCGAATTTTTCCCCAGCCCCTTCCCGGAGCCCCCGTTGCAACGGATCTGCAAGTTTAGGCTCAAGTTATAGAACTCCGGGGGAGAACTCCCCGGGTCACGGAAAAAAAGAGAATTGATGGCAGTCACATACCCGGCTACCAGCTGCCTTCGCCTTCGCCCACCCGGCGGGCATAGGCGGGCGGATCGCCCCACTGGTTCAGGGCGACGCTGCGCCCGACCGATTCCACCCGGCCCATCAGGCACCCGCGGCATTCCTCCTTGGCCTCGTCCATGCAGGGCTTGCCCTCGTACAGCTTGTAGTTGCCGCGGGCATGCACCGGGGTGAGGTTGGGCATGGTGACGTTGGCGCCGTAGCTCAGGCCGCGCTCGCGGCCGTCCGGGACCATGGCCTGGAGCGCGGTGGTGGCCGCGATGTTGACATCGGGGCAGGCCAGCCGGACCGTGGCGATCATGTTGAGGCTCAGCTGCAGCTGGTCCTCCGGGCTCAAAGGCTGGGCCCAGCCGCCCATGGGCGTGTCCAGGTGCGGCAGCCACGGGCCCATGCCGATCATGTCGATGGGGTGGTCGCGGAAGAACAGGATGTCGTCCGCCAGCATCTCCACGGTCTGGCCGGGAATGCCGATCATGACCCCGGTGCCCACCAGGAACCCGGCCGCGGCCAGGTCCGACAGGGCCTGCTTGCGCGCTTCCAGCGTCTGGGCCGGCGGGTGGATCCGGGCGAACAGGCCCGGGTCGGTGGTCTCGATGCGCAGCAGGTAGCGGTGGGCCCCGGCATCGTGCCACTCCTGGTAGGTTTCCAGCGACTGCTCGCCCAGCGACAGGGTGATGCCCAGGCCCTGGGGCAGCTCCGGCTGCACGCACTCGGCGCGGATGCGCCGGACCAGGTGGGTGATGAAGTCCCGGAACCCGCGGTCGCTGCGCTCCCCGGCCTGCAGCACCATGGAGCCGTAGCCCGCCCGGGCGCACCACTGGGCCCCGTCCATGACCTCCTGCTCGCTGAGGGTGAAGCGCTCCACCTTGGCGTTGCCGGCCCGGATCCCGCAGTAGTTGCAGTCGCAGGCGCAGATGTTGGACAGCTCGATGATGCCCCGGTAGAACACCGAGTCGCCGACCTTGGCCCGCATCACGTCCAGGGCCCGGGTGCGCAGGCGGGCGGTGTCGGCCGGCGCGCGGAGCCCCAGCAGCAGGACCAGGTCCTCCCGGGTGAGGTGCTCCTTATGAAGGATGGTGCCGAGCGGATCCATAAGCCCTTTCGTTCCCATACGGGGCTGATTCAGGTTCCCCAGGCATCCATGGTATGGCAGTTCCTGGCGAAAGGGGGGGCCCAGGTCATGATCGGCGGCCCGTCAACTTGGCAGCCCTTGATCCTCGCCGGCCATGAGCCTTCCGGGCGGATGGGGATGTCCCTACCCTTTGCGCTCCAGCTTGGCGTCTCCGGGATCCGGCCGAGGAACCTCGCTCCCGGACGGACCCGGAAGGCACAGCTGGATGATCTGCCGCCCCAGGGTCACGCAGCAGGCGCCGTCCTCATCCAGGGCGATATCCAGCGGGGAGAACAGGCCGGCGCACCTGGCGGGGGTGAAATCCGCGGCCCCGTTGCGCAGGGGTCCCATCCGGGTCGCCTGCCCCGGGTCTCCGGCGAGGGTCGAAAGCTGCCGGGTCTTCAGGTCGAAGACCCGGATGGCGTGGTTGCCCCGGTCCACGATGTACAGGCAGCCCCTGAAGTACTTCACCGCCTGCGGGGAATACAGGCACGGGCCATCGGCCAGGGGTTGGGCTACGGCCCCGGAGGCGGCTTTCCCGCGGGCTTCGAAGCCGGCCTGCCGGGGATGGCCCAGGACCGGGGTGACCTCGCCCTTGGCGGAGACCCTCTGGATGGCATGGCCATTGATGACGTACAGATCGCCGGTCTGGTCGTCCCGGGTCATCCCGCCCAGTTCCTGGAAGGGAGCGGTCATTTCCTTGGATCCGGGCCCCGCCTGGAAGGTTTTCCTTCCGTCCCGGTAATGGCGCTGGATACCTCCTTCCGCCATGGCGATGCATATCGTCCCTCGCGCATCCACGAAGACCGTGCCTTCGATGTCCACCTCCGGCCCATCGACTCCCGCCAGGGGGGTCACCGCACCCTTCGGGGAGATCCTCACGATCCTGCTGCCAAGATCCTTCCCTGCGGCCACATAGATGTTGCCTTCGCCATCCATGGCGAGCCCATGGGCATCCCCGATCTCCCCCTTGCCCATCTCAGTCATTTTCTTGTCCTCATCGATCAGGAGGACATGGTTCCAGCTGGGGTGGGCGAGGACGCACTGCCAGAGGTGCTTCCCCTCCTTCCCGGCGGGCCGGACGGCCAGGGCCATGTGATGGAGCAGGGGGTGGTAGACCGCATCCGCGGTGACAGACTGCTGGTTGCCTCGGCTGTGCCCCTTGAAACGGGCCCAGGTGCGCACGTCGCCGTCCTGGGAGACGGTGCGGAGTTCCTGGTGCAGCTGGTCGACGAACAGCCACCGCCGGTCCAGGTCCGGATTGCCGCAGCGGCCGGCATGGACCAGGGCGACGGCCGAAGCGATCTGGGCGGCGTCCGCCCGGCCATCCTCGCTCCGGAAGCCGCAGGTCGGCCCCCAGGGAAAGGGTTTCTCCAAAGGCAGGGAATTCATGGTCTCGGGGTATTCGCCCACGAAGCACTCAGCCCTGGGCGCGGCCGCCTCGCCGGTGAGGAACCCGATCTTTTCCATCAGTTCCAGGTACTGTGGGGGGTGAACCCAGAAGGTGGCCAGCCCGAACGAGGAGGCGCAGGTGGAAACCGCGGCCCGCACCGTGAATTCGGTCTTCCGCAGAACGAAGGGGGCGCGGAAGGCCCCGTTCCCTTCCGCGTCCCCCTGGATGTCCCCTTCGCCGGCGGGCGCCTCCAGGGTCCAGTGGAAGAGCGGCTGCTGGGCGCTGGCGACCCCGGCCTTGAACGTGTAGACCTCACCGGAGCGGATGATCGCATCCGGAGGGAATACATGGACGTCGCCCTTGCCTGCCCGAAGCTGGGGGGTCGCGGCCATCAGGCAGAGGGCTGCCGCCACCGGGAAGCGCCAGGACGGCCCTTGCTTGATGAATGAAACCATGGTGCGTTTTCTCCCCACGGTGAGTCCATCCCGGGGTCCCCTGGGATTGGACTCAGCTATTTCTTATTCATTATTTGCCCGAACCCCACAGAAGGTTCCGGACTTTGGGATGGGTACCAACACCATCTTTCATCGCCGGAGATTCGCGGGCTTCATCTCCTTCATCCCCGACATCGGCTCAGCCGGGGTGAGGCCGGGAACGCCGGGCAGCCAGGGTCACCCGCACCTTCATCCGTCCCGAGGCGTCCACCGCCAGCACCTCCCAGCGCAGCGCCCCGTCCCGGCCCGCCGGCACCTCGCCCCGCCCCAGGTTGTAGGCGGCGCCGTCCAGCTGCCAGCGGCCGTCGGGATGGTAGGGCGGGGGCGGCTGGGCGGCGCCCGGATGGGCGTTCACCACCCGCACCGGGCCCCGGAACATGCCGGTGACCTGATAGCCCTTGATCTTCGCCAGCAGCCCCGGGTCGACCCGGGCCACCACCAGGCCCTCGTATCCGGGCCCCCAGCGGTCGCCGGTGCGGCCCCGGTCGAAGCCCCAGGGCCGGCGCACGTCCAGTTCCCAGAACCGGCCCTTGCCGCGCGGATCGGGCACCACCAGGCGCTGGGGCAGATCCCGGGGCGCCCGCTCCAGGGGATCCATCCAGCCCTCCCAGGACCCGGCCACCCGCAGGGTGGTCACGGTGGCCCGGAAGCGGCCGCGGTACCAGAGCTCGGACCGGACCCAGCCCATGGGCTGGGCCGGACTGTAGCCGGTGTCCTCCTGCCAGGGGCCTTCGAACGGGTGCTCCCGGTCCCAGCCCTGGAACTGGCCGGTGTCCATGATGTCCCACCGGCCGGCGGTCAGGGGGTGGGCACTGTCCATGTAGAGGTCGGTGGCCCGGTGCTCGCCCATGGCGTGGATGCCTTCGTGGACGATGTTGCCCAGGGGCTGCTCCTCCGGGAAGAACACCACCGGCCAGAACCGGGAGAAGTCCCAGGGCAGCGGCTTGAGGAAGCAGATGGCGCCGAAGTGGGACGGGTCGCGGGTGACGTTGCGGGGCGGCCCGGGCGGGATGATCCAGAGGTGGTCGGGCTTGCCGTCCGGGCCCGGAGCGCCGGTGCGGTTGTCGACCCGGTCGTAGGGCTTCAGGTCCATGCCGTGGATCTGCTCCAGGGCCCAGTCGGTCAGCTCTTCCCGCCGGTCGTCGACCATGAACCGGGGCGGGTGCGGGTGCGCGGGTTCGACCGGGTCCGGGTGGTCCAGGTGCAGCATGGCGCCTTCGGCCAGCTCCAGGCTGCCCTTGGAGATCTCGTAGTAGTAGTTGGCGGCGCTGGCCTCGCCGGGCCGGCGGCTGAACAGGATCGCCCTGAGTTCCGCGTCGCTGCGCAGCTGTTTGACGCCGGGCAGGCCCAGGCGCAGGGCCAGCACGGTCTCCCGGCCGAAGGCCGGGGCCGGGCGCAGGACCACCGGCCCGGGCAGCTCCGCCAGCGGAACCAGGTCCCGCTGCCAGCCGGACTTCTCCACCGCCAGCACGGTGTCGCCGGGGCCCAGCTCCAGGGTGAAGGCCCCTTCCCCGTCGGTGACCGCCACCGGCGGCAGGTCCTTGGACCGGACCCGGACCAGCCGGTCGGGGTAGACCGTCACTCCTGCCAGCCCGTGCTGGCCGTCGGTGACCCTCCCCCGCACCACCCCGGCCAGGGCGGAAAGACAGAGCATCCAAGTGAGAAGCAGACGAACCATGGTTCCAACGATACAATGGAAGGTTCCAGGCAATGCCGTTTCTTGCCCCACCGCTGTACCACTCTGAGGCCACGTGTGACCGACCCCAATCTCATTCGCAATTTCTCGATCATCGCGCACATCGACCACGGCAAATCGACCCTGGCGGACCGGCTGCTGGAGCTGACCAACACCATCGCCATGCGCGATATGCAGGCCCAGATCCTGGACGACATGGAACTGGAGCGGGAGCGGGGCATCACCATCAAGGCCCACGCGGTCACCCTGAAGTACCCCGCCCTGGACGGCAAGGTCTACACCCTGAACCTGATCGACACCCCCGGCCACGTGGACTTCACCTACGAGGTGAGCCGCAGCCTGGCCGCCTGCGAAGGCGCCGTCCTGGTGGTCGACTCCACCCAGGGCGTGGAGGCCCAGACCCTGGCCAACACCTACCTGGCCCTGGAGAACGACCTGGAGGTCTTCCCGGTCCTGAACAAGACCGACCTGCCGTCCAGCGAACCGGAGCGGGTGCTGGAGGAGATCAACAGCGTCATCGGCCTGGTGGACACCGCCCACGCCATCAACGTCTCGGCCAAGACCGGGGAGAACTGCCTGGCGGTGCTGGAGCAGATCGTCAAGTGCGTCCCGCCCCCCAAGGGCGACCCCAAGGCCCCCCTGCAGGCGCTGGTGTTCGACTGCCACTACGACCAGTACCGCGGCGTGGTGTGCCTGGTGCGGATCATGAACGGCACCCTGAAGGCCGGGGAGACGGTCCACTTCATGGTCACCGGCAGCGAGCACCGGGTGGACGAGGTGGGCGTGTTCAGCCCGAAGATGACCAGGGCCGACGAACTGAGCGTCGGCGAGGTCGGCTACGTGGCCGGCAGCATCAAGACCCTGGCCGACGTCAAGGTGGGCGACACCATGACCCACGCCCTGAGCAACACCACCCGGCCCGCCACCGAGATGCTGCACGGCTTCAAGGAGCTGCAGCCGGTGGTGTTCGCCGGCATCTTCCCGACCATGAGCGACGACTACGAGAACCTGCGCGACGCCATGGACCGGCTGCGGCTGAACGACAGCTCGTTCAAGTACGAGCCCGAGACCAGCCAGGCGCTCGGCTTCGGCTTCCGCTGCGGCTTCCTCGGCCTGCTGCACATGGAGATCGTCCAGGAGCGGCTGGAGCGCGAGTTCGATCTCGACCTCATCACCACCGCCCCTTCGGTGCGCTACAAGGTGCACCTCACCGACGGCAGCGAAGAGGCGGTGGACAACCCGTCCAAGCTGCCGCCCCTGCCCCGGATCGCCAGCATCGAGGAGCCGATCATCGAGGCCACCATCCTCACCCGGCCGGACTTCGTCGGCGGCCTGCTCAAGCTGTGCGAGGAGCGCCGGGGCCTCCAGCAGCGCCTGGAGTACGTCGGCAAGGACCGGGTGATGCTGGTCTACGAGCTGCCCCTGAACGAGGTGGTCCTGGACTTCTACGACAAGCTCAAGTCCATCTCCAAGGGCTACGCCAGCTTCGACTACCACATGAAGGACTACCGGGAGTCGGACCTGGTGAAGATGGACATCCTGGTCAACGGCGAGCCGATCGA
>Ga0316217_10003112_pt1 | contig 19280 bp, 17 predicted proteins | sample 1anoAmetaG_FD_203633 | JGI IMG/M metagenome (GOLD analysis project Ga0316217, IMG submission 203633) | Freshwater microbial communities from Trout Bog Lake, Wisconsin, USA - 1anoA | ecosystem: Environmental > Aquatic > Freshwater > Lake > Hypolimnion/Profundal zone | place: USA: Wisconsin...
CTTTGACTTCACGCATATCAGCCCTATAGTCCTCGCGAGTTACATAAGTCGTGGAAACTTGGATTTCCATTTCATGCAAATCTTTTTGAAGCGCTTTCACAGCACCCCAAAGCTCTCTGGCAAACCAGCCAAAAACTGCGAGTGCTGCTCCGCCGATAAGATTGTAAACCGTTTGCATGTCCATAATCAGCCCCAAGGATTCGGTAGAATGGTAGAAACATAATAATTGTTGGCGATTTGAGCTGAAACATCATTTTGTGTTGCATTCACCTGATCAGGGCCGAGAGAGGCTTTTACCCAACCAACGACCTGCTCCTCGGTCAATTCGGAATAAGGCGTGTAGGGGCCGGTTGCATCAAGCCTAATGCCGGTCGAGCCACCGAGCGCCCCATTATATGTTCCATCGGTTCCATTGCAGGTCCAATTGACAGTAACAACAACATCCGTAAGCCCCTCGGCCTGCGGATATGAAACCATGTTGTTGACGATCCAGGTGTATGTGTTTGCCATGATTATGCCGCCACGCCTTTGATTACGTTGAAGTTGATGACTGGAGTGTCCGAAGTCGTGCCGCCAGTCGTGTAGAACGTGATGTTAAACGAGCCAGCTGCCACCGCAGTAACAAGAAGATTGTATAAGTTCGTGGATGTCTTCATGCTTAAACTAATCGTGTCAGTCGCAGCAACCGTGCTATTGGTCACAGTAAAGGTTGCGGCAGTGGCCGAACCTGCTGCCGTAAACATCGTGATAGCGCCGCTGGTCTTGTTGAGCGTAACACCCGTTGTGCGTGATGTGAGCTGCGTTACAGCGCCACCAGCGCCCGTAGCATAGCCCACGCCGCCAGCACCCGTCGAAAGGATGCTGGTCGAGCCAGTGACCGTCGTAAACGCGCCGGTCGATGCTGTCGTCGCACCAATCGACATGTTGTTGATCGTGCCGAGCGTACCGGAAGAGATCGTAATCGTGCCGGCACCAGTGGTGGTGTAAGACTGGTTATTGGTAGTTGTTTGGAATGTAATTGCGCCAATGGCATTGATCGAACCCGCAACGCCGACCGTGGTCGTGCCTACGCCAAGCGCACCAGCCATATAATTGTTGGCGGTTCCATTCATATATAGGTTCCAGCGGTTCGCGCCGGATGCAAGGCTTCCAAAGAACCCATAGGCATTGGTGACAGTCGCCGCACCTTGCGTTCCAATGGTAAATTCCGCTAGGAACCCAACCTGGGTTGTTATTGTTGAACCAGCGCCACCGACTGAAGGATTCGCATAAAAATGAATAGCATTTGATGTGGTGACAGAAGCCGCCAGTAGCATCGCGCTATATGCACCGATGGCATTAGCCGTCACGCCGGATTGCACAGCACCGCCAATTAAAATAGATGCAGCCGTTGTCGCGCCTGTGATATTTGCACCAACATTAAGGTTGTATGCTGTTAGATTTGTTGAACCGATGCCAAGGTTGCCAGCCATATAATTGTTGGCCGAGCCGCCCATATATAGGTTCCAACGGTTGGTTCCTGCTGCAATGTTTCCACCGTATCCAACGGCAGTAGTTACAGTTGCAGCGCCAGAAGTTCCAAGTGTTGATTCTGCTAAAAAACCATATTGAGCTGAAATAGTTGAACCAGCTCCGCCAGCATTTGGTGCAGCATAAAAATGAATAGACGTTGCCGTCGTAAATGAAGCAGCGGCTGATGATATGGAGCTGGCATATCCAATCGCAGACGTGGTAACGCCAGATTGAACAACGCCACTATTCAAATGGGCGTATGCCGTCGTGCCGCCTGTAATTTGGGCATTGGTAAGCAGATTGACGCCAGTTGACGTTCCAGAACCGCCGATGCTGACGTTGCCGGAGGAGTCGATGCGCATGGCTTCTGCACCAGTTGCTCCAGAGCCTGTGTAAAACTCTATGCCGCCGTTGTTATAACCGTTTGTAATGCCTCGCGTAGCTATTGATGCTCCACCAGCATTAAATGATGGGCCAGCACAAAGATTAATTGAGCCAGTTGTCGTTCCGCTAAGCGATCCAAAAATGAACCCGCTCGGCATAATCATGTTGCCGCGCACATCTAATTTCTGTTGCGGCGAAGTCGTCCCAATACCTACGTTGCCGCTGGAGTCGATGCGCATACGTTCGGCAGCATTAGTGTAAATAAGCGCTGGATATGCAGCAGACGTTCCATAATACACTGTATTAGTGGAATATCCCCCATAGGCTTCACCAGTGGATAGCACACCAAAATCAATGGTTCCGGCAGTATTAATGACCCTCAAAAATGTGTTTGTAGCAGATCCTGTATATACGTTTAGTTTAGTCGCTGGCGAACTTGTCCCAATACCTACGTTGCCGTTGGTATCAATACGCATACGTTCAACCTGACTACCCGTCTTGAAGATAATGCTATCAGACGTACCCGCGCCAGACGTGGATTCCAACGTCAGCGTGGACGATGCTGTCGTTCCGCCAATGAGAAGCGGGGTCGTGAGCGATGTGATAATAGCGCTGGCAATGGTCGTGATTCCTGCCGCCGAGATCGTCATAGCATCCGTTGCGCCGCTATTAACGGCAAAATGGATCGCATTCGCGCCAATCGTGCCAAGGACAAGATCGGTTGATCCTGTTAGGAAATAACCATAGCCCGGCGCGTTGATTGACCCCGTGCCAGTATATCCCGATGAATTGATGCCGACCGTGGCATAGTTCGTCGCAGCGGTGCCTTGGTCATTGTAGACAATAAACTCGGCGGACGAGACAGAACCGTTCGACGTGTTCTGGATCGTGACCTGATTATAGCTGTTCACACTCGACTGGAACGATGCCAGCACGTCAACGTCAGAGAAACCGTTCGTGCCATAGCTGATTGCGCCTGTCGTGGCCGTTGACGTGCGCGAAGCCGTGGCGATCAGCAATGGTGAAGTGACGGATGTAGAGAAGGTGGCAGCACCAGTAGCATCGATCAAAAGACGCTGTGTGCTGTTCGTGCTGAGAGCGATCTGGTTCGTCGCAGGGCTGTAAATGCCAGCCGCAGTTGGAACCGTGCCAAACGCCACAGAGACCACGCCAGCAGTGGCCGCGACAGGCGTAAGGCCGGTCGTGCCAAAGGCGACGCTATCAACACCCGCAGTTACCGGAATCGTTGGTTGCCATGATGGAGCGGATCCAGCAGACGCCACCAAAACATAGTTGCTCCCAGTGGGTGGCGTCACAGTGCCGACAGGATTCGTCCCGTTTCCAAACATCAAGCCATATTGGGTCAGCGTCGTATCGCCTGTTCCACCAATGGAAACAGGAAACGGAAGGGTGCTCACGCCTTTTGAAAGAGCAGCAATCTGACCGGTTGTAATCTGTACGGACGTGCTGGATTGAACACCAAGAAGTGGTTCAGTTCCATTCAAACCGGTTACCGTGGGCAGATTGGTTAAGGTAATGTTCGCCATTCTCAGACCCCAGTAATCGGTACTTGATTGTAGTTGTACGGCAGACCGACCAACGCTGTAACCATCAAGCTCGTGCTCGTCAAAAGCGGATTGGAGCTCGTCGGTACGGCCGAGTTGACCTGATAAGTGAAGAAAAGCGGATTCGACACCGTCACACTATACATGCCGTCTGCCGCCTTATTTGTCAATCCTTGAACGGAGATTTGGTCCCCTGTAACCAGTCCGTGCGCGGATGAAAAGGTGACTGTTATGATACTTGTTCCGGTTGCCGAGGAAACCGAAAGCGGATAAAGCGGAACACCATAATGCTCCGTTCCGGAAAGCGGCATAATCGCATTTTGATCAAGGCCGGTTGGCTTGCCCAGCACCTGAGTTGTTATGTTTATTCCGTCCTGTGTGACAATATCGGTGGTCGAAGGAATTGGAATTCCTGTCCAGAAGTCAACCGTCCCTGGATTAGTCGAGATATTGTCCGTTTCTGCGGCCGCATAATCCTGAACACGAGGATTTTGAATCGGAATCGGGTCGGCCGGAATGACAATCGCCCTCAGCTGTGCTTGAGGAACGTCGTTGCAAGGATTGCAAACTAAAATGCGTTTGTTAATTAGGCCCGCACCTGCGTAATCGAACTGCCATTGCAACCGATTATGGTTGTATAGAAACCCGCACCGGTCGCAAATACCAAATGCTCTTGGATTTCTAGACGATACCGATGCGCGTCCATGAGGTCTCACCTAAAATACCCCTGAATCTGCGGAGAGATATATTGCTGAGCTGTTTCGATGTTCTGATCGGCCGCAATCTGATAGGCTTCGTCCGCGAGCGGCTTCAGCAACATCATTTTCTGCGGATTCCAAATGATCGCGAGCCGGGAAGCAAGCCCAAATGCGAACGCTTCGAGCCACAAATAAGGGATCTCGACCGTTTGACCGCCTGTCAGGTTGCTATCTTGAATTTGACGAACGCGATAATAGCTAAATGACTGAGAAGAAGTCCCATCCGGAACAGGCCAAAGTGTTACTGAAGGCCCGGCGGAGCCTGTCGAACGCGATGCATCAATAAGCCTATCGAACCAAAAGATGGTTGGGAAGCCAACCTGCTCTTTATTCGGATAAGAAGCATATTCTGTGCGCGAAACTGGCAATATAATTCGGTCGATTGGTTGCGAGCTGTTGTTTGTCGTCGTGACATAAGCATCGAGCAACACAACTGTGCTTTGATCAACCGAATAAGTCGCTGCTGGCGAGGATGAAGTCACCGTCCCGCCGCCGCCAATGACCGATCCATTGAAAGAAGACAAAAATACAACCGTTCCATTCTGAGAAAACGTAACAGTTTGCAATCCGTCCGCAGCTGTGCCGGTTCCGGCAACGGTTATTTGTGTTCCGACCGTGTAAACCGGCGTATTCGGAACAGAATAGGTTATGGTCGTTGTTGTTCCATCACCATTAAGCGTAAGAATTGTTGGCGATTGATTGAATTGTACCGTCTGAAGATCAACCGCCCAAAGGTTTACGCCTTTGTTCGACCATGTCGCAAGCATCATGTTTGTTACCATTCGGGCAGCAGTCATATGCTCTTGGGCGATGGCTGTGTTTCTTATCTCGCAGAGATTGTACGCATAAAGTACGATCTCACCGAGCGACGGATTGTAATTGTAGGTGCCGCTCGTGGCCATATTGGCTCCTTAGAGAGTTCCGTCGTTTGCAACCAAAATGCCTTCAGCAGCAAAACCAGCAGCGTATGCCGTGCCGGTTGCCGACATCTGCCACTGAATATCCGTTTTCTGGACATAGGCGTTTGGATACCAACGCTCGCTGACAAAGTTAGCAACGAATGGCCGTTGAGTGACCAAAGCATTCACACCAGCCGAATTGACCGTCCAGGTGCGGTAAGTGCCATACGAACCAGAGGTGTAAACCATGTTCGTCCAGCCTTGGGAACGCTTCAAATAAAACGTGTTACCTGCTGGAACTGTATAAATGGCAGACTGAGTGCGACCAATGGTTGGATTGATCTGGGCGTAAGTGATCGTTTTACCCGTATCCTGAAGCTTAATTGTGCCAGTATTGTTATTACCAAAAGAAGGAACAGCCGTGACCGTCATGTTATTGATGCGGAAATAGCTGTAGGCCGTGTTCACGCCCGTATAGTTACCAGCAGTGAACGTGATAGTTTCCGAGATCTGATTGTAATTGGCATCAAGGCCGTTAATCAAAACCGAAACGCCAGCATCCGACGAAGACGAGCTTAGAAGCGTCATGGTGATCGCTGAACCGGGGTAAGCATACACGGTCGCATTTTCCCAAACTGGGATAAAACCGCTCGTCGGGATAGCGGCCTGATAACCAAAAATGCTGACGGTCGAATGAAGGCTGATCTGGCCGCGAGAAACTTGCAGCTCGAACGGCTCATATGCACCAACGCGAGTAATGGACTGGTTAACAGCGCCGGTCGAAGTAAAAGTAGACATTTAGCAGCCCCATTTCCTGAGTGATTTGTTAATCCTGCTATCAGGATCGGCAGCGGCAGCAGCACCAGTCATTTTTCGTTTCATGCCTGTCATGCGCTCGCAAAAACTTTTGTGTCGCGGATTGTCCGCATCCTTTGTTGGTGCTTTTAAATAATGGCCCTCGGCGCGAGCCGCCGCACGACCTTTTTCATTCAAGCCACCTTCCGGATTTTGATACTTTTTAAGTGTCATTTAAATCGATCCGGCAAAAGGAAAGGAGGGGAGCCGAAGCTCCCCATCCAGATTAGTTCATCTCGATGTGACCACGGCCTTTGGCCGCAGTACCGTGATAAGCCGACGAAAGCGGATTCATATTCGAACCCGTGCGACCACCCGACTTGCGTGGAGCGCGATCGGCACGATGCTCGGACTTATGACCGTGCATATCAACATGGTGCTTGACTTTGTGCTTTTTGGCACGGCCACCATGCTTGTGCTCTTCTGCTTCATGAACGACGTTCGAGTGAGCGCCTTCATAAATATCGTGCGGAGCCGGATCATGGTCTTTTACACCATGCTTAGGGGATTCCGCTTTTCCGCCCTTTGCATGGGCTGCACGAGGGTGGTGGTGATGAACGCCAGCGTGCTTAACGCCTTTGTGTTCTTCGTGGTGATGTGCCTTATGACCCTTCATGGCCTAAGCTCCTCAGAAGTTGTAGTACTGGGTGAGGCCGAACAAGCCAGTCGCAGACTGAACATTGTAAGGCTGAGGGATCTGGCGGAACACGTATTTGTTCGTGCCAGTGGACGGCGTGAGATTGATACCCGAAGCATTCGCGAGATCAATCGTTCCACGAACATCGCCCGTTGTAGCGGACGGTGTAGTACGATCAGCTGGTAAGAACCCGTTGCCAGCAAAAGCGGTGTTGGTTGCTGGTTGCGTTTGAGACGCACCCGCATTGGCAACAACTTCTGCCACAGTATCCGAACGGATTGGAAGACCAACAATTGCAGTCGTGCCAACGGAATAAGCGTGGGTTGAATCAGCCGTGCCGCCCGAAAGCACCACGGACTTGATGTACTTGAACGCTTTTTTGCCGTTGGCCGCGTTACCTGCCGAGATCGTAATGGCTTCCGTCATTGGATATCCGTAGATATCGTAGCCGTTAACCGTTGCGGTCGCGTAGGTAGCACCTGATGCGGCGGTAACGCTTACAGCGCGACCAACCATGGCCATTGGGTTCCACAACCAAACAGAAGGAGTCTGGATGTTCGTCGGAACGGCGCAGTTTTGCACGGTTGGATAGGCCAAAGTGACCGTACCAGACGTGAAAGTTACGTTCTGACTGAGCTGATAAGTACCGGTTTGTCCGTTGCCCACCGTCGATGAAGTTCCGGTCGTCGTCAACTGAGAGTTGATGTAAACGCCAGAGCTCACACCGAGGGTTCCACCCGTAACCGTCGTCGAAGACGAGAGGAGAACCATTCCTGGACCGATTGGCATGCCACTGTTTGCCGTAATCGTCAGAACACCGTTCGTTGCCGAGGCGGTAACTGAAGCATAAGCATCCAGCGCAAGAACCGTATCCGTGACGCCAGTATCCGAACGGGTGAATACCGAAGAATAATAGACGCCAGTGGTCGCGGAGTTAGAAGAAACAAGCGTAAGAGTTGCGCTCGTTGGGTTAGCAGACGCCACAATAGCTGCTGCTGCGTTTGTGTATGGAACGCCAGTGAACGAGACAATGTCACTGAAACCATACCAACCGTAATCAGCAGCTGCTTGCGCTTCACCTGGAAGATAGGTGAACGCAGGACGTGGATCAAGGATACCGCCCCCCGCATAAAATAGCGAGGAGCCAATATCAGGATTGTATTCGGCAGAAACAGGATTCTGTCCAAATACGATCACGGGACCGGAAAATGCAGTAATAGACATGAGATGTCTCCTTTTTTCCGGTTACGAAGTTGGGAACGAGCCGTAAATCGCGCGCCAGTTGTAATAGCCGAACGAATAACGCTCATAGCCCTTGACGAGCAAGTTGTCGGTTACGAAATCAACCTGCATGTCCGTTTCGAACTTGATACGTTCCATATAGGAAAGACCATCAATGTTCGTGAGCAGGAACCAAGCGTAGGACGAGGTCAAGAAGTCGTTGACCATGTAACCTTCGCTCAAGCCACCAGCCGTGGTCATAATTGCGTTGACATCGTTGTCGGCCGTACCTGGACGGAGTTCCGTCTTGAGGAGGCGGATCGCCACTGGCTCGAGAGCAGGTGGGATGATCAGCTTGCGGCCACGAGCGAAGACCTTCAGGCCAGCCTGATCGCGGAAGTTCGTGCGGATCGCGATCATCGCGTTCAGCAGCGTGGCTTCGTTGAGGTCGACCTGCGTCGTTGGGGTGTTTGCTACGGTGCCGCCATCAATAGGATGCGCCGTCGAGCAAAGAGCAACGCCGTCACCGCCGACCAACTGGTTGTAGGTCTGGGCAGTGTTGAGGACGTTCGCACCATAGATTTCCTTGGTCTGGTGGAACGATTCCACGAGGCCGAGGTTGGAAGGCTGGAATTGGGTCTTGTAAAGGTTGTCGTCGATCGCCTTTCGGGTGATCGCGTAACCGAGACCAATTTCAGTGTGTTCCTGATTGTAGACGAAGCGTTCGCCAGCGCCCGAATCGAAAGCGGTCTGACCGCCTTCGCTCTTCAGCTGAGCATAGCCGAGGTAACGCATTTCAGCGGTACGTTCGAGGGCCATCTTCGAATCATGCTTCGTGAAGATCTTGTCGTACTGCGACGGGATCTGCTCATACTTGCCTTCAACGCCACGGAGACCGGGGAGGAGAAGGTCTTTAATTTGACTAAGATTAACAGCCATGACACTTCACTCCAATTAAGCGTTAATGCTAGCAGGACCAGCACCGTTCGTGCGCCAGACTTCATTGTTGAAGCCAACGATAACGTTGCAATACTGCGTGGTTGGGTCGCCACCGTTGCTTACGCTCACAGCGTAATCAACAACGATGAATGGATAGGTAATGGTCGTCGCAACACCGCTAAGATATGCCCCCGAGCGACCCGTTGCCGAGTTGCCAGTGCCGAGAGCAAACGTAGCATACTGACCTTGAATGCCAGAACCCATTGTTGAAACAGTGCCGGTCATTGGAGCACCAGCGAAGCTGGTCTGGACAATGAAACGTGCATTTGGATCGTCGATAACATATGCCTCAACGTCGCCGGTTGCGTCCGAGCCGGGCCAATAAGCCGACCAAACGGTGCGCTTCTGCGAAGTTGAATAATATTTGCAGCCAACAAAAATACCAGCGATTGGCTCGGTTCCACTTGCGGCAGAGGTGATGTAGCCAGTTGCTGCGCCCGTGCCCGCGACCGGAGTTACAGGGTCGCCCGTGTAAATTGCGGTGCCTTGGGAAGAAGCGATACGACGTGGGGACTGAGAAAACGTTGGTGCGCCACCGGCGCTTCCGTTATATTGCAAGAAACCGTAATAGGCAGCGGTATTCGCCATGACGGGATTCTCCTTTACAGAGAGTTTCCATCATCGCACACCGGGGCGATATGTGAAACGGGAAAAATTCAAACTTTCCACACCGAGGGAAAGCTATTGTTAATCATGCCTGAATAATTCAGGAAAGAAAAGGGGCCGGTGAAAGATTTTCCCGGCCCCCAAGTCAACTCATTCTTCAGGAATCGCGATGTCGAAACCTTTTTTGATTTTCGGAGCAACACGAGAGTCGTTTCTGTCCGTCAAACCGCCGCGACCTTTCGGATCGAGCTGGCCTTCTTTGATCTGAACTTGCTGACGAGCGGCGCGATTGTCTCTTGCGCGCATGTCCTCCGTAATTTCCTCCGGACGCTCCATCAAAAGCATACCCTTGCGTTCAATCGAGCCTTCTGCGCCAATCTGCATCATTTCAGGATGACGTTCAACCGGAACAGGCGTCCAGCCAGTGCGGCGGACGTGATTCATATGCGAGATGTCGTCCATGTTCATGGAAGATTTGCGTTTCCATTCATATGTCCAACCATCCGGAGCCGGTGGGGTTGCGAATTCATCCGTACCATCATCCAAATCGGATGAATTGTTACGAATTTCAGCAGCACGTTTTGCCGCCAGCGCTTTTGGGTCGTCAGCACGCATTGGTGGACGCATTTCGCGGCGAGCGAGAGTTTCAGTAGCTTTGGTCATTGTTCATCCAATCAGTTAAGTTTGCCTTCTTTGATCAGGGCGGCTTTGTTGCGCGCATATTCCTGATCAGTCATTCCCATCATGCTTGCCATTTCGCGCTCTTGGGCATTTAACCGCACGACATTCGGCCGAGCGCCTGAATTTGTCGTTGGAGAGCGAGAAACCGGCGCGGCAGGAGGTGCGGAACGACGGCTGGTGGGGTTAGAGGCCGAAGAAAGAGCTGAATCTTCCTGCGGAACGGAAGTTCTCGACTGAATTTTCAGCGTGTCTTCGATCGTATTGAAATAATCGTCGGTGTCTGCTTCCAAACCATCGGCCATGGCGAGGTTATGCGCCGCGATCATCTTCTGATAAAGCCGAGGATTGGTTGCATATTCAGGATGGGAGCGAACCCAATCTGCCGAGCGCGGCGAAAGCTGGGCTGCCAGCTTTTCTACCGGATCATTTTGAACCGGAGGAGCAGCTTTCGCCTGTTCCATCCGATTTTGGTAAGCATTTTTACCATTTTCGAGCTGCATTTTTTGAAGAGCAATCTCAGACATCTGAACTTGAATGTCAGCTGCCTCATCATGGTCTCCCCGCGACAAAGCATCCGAATAAGAGCGCTTCAGCGCGAGCTGATTGCCCTTCACGGTGTCGATTGCGTTGTCGATGAGCCGCAAATTGGTATCATCAACCTCGTTCTTTGCCAATGAAGCCTGTTCCGAGGCCTGACGGACACGGCGTTCAGCTTCCTGACGGGCGAGGCGCTCTTCCTCGAGCTTAAATTTCAGTTCACGAATGCCTTCGTCCGCTGAAATTTCATTTCGCATAGGTTTTTCAGGCTCTTCAGCCTTTTCGACCTTAATTTCTTCCGCTGGTTTTTCATTTTCCAACGGATCGAGCTCAACAATGAGCTGGTCGTCGTTATTTTCTGACATAAATTACTCCTTACCAGACCTGATCCACGTCTTGAATGCGTCCGCGAACGTTCACATCGTGCAGAATTCGGCATGGTACGTTGTTAATGGTGATTGTCCAGCCGTCTGAAGGGCGAGAAACAAGCCAGTCGCCCTCCCGGATGGTTACATCTTTGAACCATTCGCCTTCGCCATCTTGAAAAGCGGAAGGCCCGAGCTTAATCACGAGGCCGACCTTGCTTTGGTAGATGTCTTCATCGACGGTTCGATCAGTCAGGTGAATTCCGCTTTTGGTTTTCGTTGGACGAATGTAAAGCGCAATCAAAACCTGATTGTTAAATAGCTCGAAATCAGCAACTGAACCGATTTTTTCGAGTAGTGCTTCCCGAGGATCGACCTCATGGAACATAGACATTGCAGGCATAGTTTATTCCCCTCTGGTTTTAGTGCCATCGACGATAGCGATTGCGTCATCGATGTATTCCAAGGCTGTTGCCAGCCCTTGAATTTTTCCGACCTGCTTTTGATATTGATCAAAGTTTTGCGCAGAACCGGCGGAGAGATTATGGCGCGTGCGCTCGTAATCTTCTCGAATCATCATCTTTAATTCGATGATAAATTGATCTCGTGTCGTCAGCATCCCAGACCCCTCTGGTTTTTTCCCCTCTAAAAATCGAAATGGCTAGACCGGACGCCCAGAGGGGTGAAAGCGCCCGGTCTTCCTCTCATCGGGTGTGGAGATCACCCGAGAAAATCATTTACGTCCTGCTGCTTTTAAGCCATAAGCCCGGATCTTCTCCAACCGGCCTTCGCCGCCACCTGAACCATCGTGAATTGGATAGTTCGTGCGACCGCCCGACTTCCGTGGCATCATGCCTGGAGGCGGCATAGGAGGACCACCAGCGCCCGGTGCGCCGCCGCCCGGAGGCATCATGCCTGGAGGAGGAACTGGCATTCCACCGCCCATTGGAGGCGTGCGAGGAGAAATTGGTGCAGGAACCGGAGCATTTGGCATGTTGGCGCCTTGAGGATGACCACCGTGAGCACCAATGATGATGTTTACGTTCATCTTTCCCTTGCCAGCTTTTCCGCCGTGAGCATGAGCGGAACGACCACCCTTCACTTCGCCGGGAACTTTGAACGGATAGCCCTCGCCAGAGAACACGCCGCCGCCTTTGTTCTTTTCCGTTTTGCCGCCCCAGCACATTTTGCAGGAGCAATCTTTGTGGTGCATGGCGGAGCCGCCTTCAGCCTTGAATGCTTTTGGCTTCAGCATCTTATGCATCAGCTTCTTGTCTTCAGCTTCATCTGGATGGCCAGCCTTGCCACCATGGGCATGGTGCTTTTTCTTTTCATGAAGCCATTCGACTTTGTGGCCGTCGGCCTTTCCGCCGCGCTTGTGCGGTTCAGTCCAGTTTCCCTTGAATCCAGCAGGAGATTCATCTGTCGATTGGCGGGCCTTGATCGCAGGAGCCGTAGAACGACGTGGAGGCAATGGAACATTGGCGTAGTTTGTTCCCATTGGTTCTGAAGAAGAAAGATTATTAGCCATCTGGCTAATTTCATCCGAACCTTCATTCCGTGCTGCAAAATCACCTTCCGGGCCACCGCGAGCCTTTTTATGAACGGTTTTGCCGCCATGCTTACGTTGCATGCCGATAGACTGGGCGAGCATTTGATTTTGATTCGCAATCGGGTTCATTCCGATTGGGCCACCGCCGAGTTTGTGCGCACGACCGCCCTTTTTCATGCCGCCAACATGTTTCACGCCATCGCGTTCCATGTTTGCTTCTTTTGCATCGCGATTGATCAGCGAGTCTGCCGTGAGCGCCCGGCCACCAGCTTTGCGCGGCTTGCGGTCGGCACGGTGAGCGGACTTATGGCCTTCAGCTTTGCCGATTACTTTTCCGCCCTTTTTGTACGCACGCTTGCTCACTGGGCGCATGCCCGTTTGAACAGAGGCTTCTTCAGCCTCGGGTGGCGTCCATGAAGAAGCATCAACTTTCGTATGAGGATCAGCTGAAACGAGGCGCTTGGCTTTCAACTTCATTGCTTCGCGAGCAGTTTTGGCGGCGTGAGACATTGGGTGGGCTCCGGAGGGGGTTAGAACAGGCGTCCCTGTTTGCCGCTAGGGGTTTGATCATCTTCGCGCGGCAACGATCTGATCTTATTGAGCGCCAGCCCAATAATCGCGGGATTGTGAATCATATTTCTCGATTTGGCAACTGGAGCTCTTACGTCGCCACCACGCTTGAACAGCCGCTGATTGTTCGGAATCGAAGCAGCAGCCTTGGGCGTCATATCATATGTCGGCAAAGTTGCTACAGTTGTTCGAATATTCCTGCCGGAGTTTTCCCAATCGTTGCGCAATTCATTTTGATTTGGAGTTCTGTGCCAGGCGGATGCAACATCATGCCGCTCAGTATCATTTGTTGGAGCAGGCATTCCCAACATATCAGCAACAGCCTCATGATCAAGGTTTGTTATCTTTTTTGTAGTTTTGATAGTATAAGGATTACTCGACTGCCCTGCCTCTGGATCATGCGATTTCAACTCTTTTTCAAGCATTGGCTGAAGTGTTTCATCGTAATATTGCTGAACGCCGGGTTGTCCTTGCCAGCGTTTGCTTTGTTCACTGCCCGGAGTCAAAACGATACCGTGATAGCCGCCTTCTGCTGCTTCTTTCAAAATGCGCTTGACTGCCAGTTTCGACCATGCTTTTGTATCGGTCACGTGCGGGCCTTCGGGGATCAAATCTTTAACTTTGTGATATTCACCCCAAGCATTGCTTCGCAAATTAGCAAGCTCTTTTTTCCGTTTTGCGAAAGATTCGACCTCTGTATTTTCATAATTGTTCGCTTCGTGCGTCGAAATTTTGTCGTTAAGCTCTCTATTTAATGCATCAGTTTGTTTTTGATGCTCGTTTCTGAGAGTTCGGCGCTGTTCAATCGGAAGATTTCTCCAAAACTCGGTGTAATCCCCATCTTCATCATAAACAAGTTTTTCAAAATCCCTAGAATGCTGCATGAGAGGCGCTTCAAGTTTTTCATGGAATTCATCCCTTGCACTACGAAAATCTCCATTAGCCTCGTCATAATCATTATCGAGCTGCTCGAATTTTTTTCTAAGCTCGCTTTTCTTATTCGCATCAGGGCTAAATTTTCCACGACCCTGCTGGCCCCAATCGCCTTGCACTTCTTCGACGTGAAGGATCTTTTTGCCTTCCGGAGTATGGAGATCTGCCAAACGCAAATGGAATAAAGGATTGTCTTCAGGATAATGAGTATCATATTTGTAAAGCGGATGGTCAGGTTTGTATTGCGCAACAATCTCGCGATAGTTTTCGTTTTTTCCTCTTCCTTTCAGGGAATATTGTTCAAACTTTGGTTCAGTTTTTCTTAAATATGTGTTTATTCCATAAGAATGATTGCTGGCTAAATGATCAGCAAGCGCCTGATGAAGCAGTTCATTTTTGTAGCCCTGACTTTTGAGATCCTCTTCAGCGTAATGAAGACTTTGATCAATGTCAGGATCTTCGCCGTAAATTTTTTTGAAAAGTTCAGGATCTTTCAGCGCATCGGAAGCGACAGCTCTAGCTTGTTCTTTCCGACTTAATTGAGCACCGGTCGCATCTTTGAAATATTTATAAGAGCGAACATTTTCTGTGTAGTCTTCGAGGTTTGCGTCCTCCAAACGGCGAGCGACAGCTTGACGGCTGACGGACTTTTTGCCCGGTTCCGGAGTCATTCCTTCAATATTGGCCCAACGAAGTTCTTCTTCTTTGACGCCTTTTTGATTGCCGAGGTATTTTACCCATTCGCTCGGCGACATTTTATCAACGTTAGCCTTTTCCGCAACCTCTGCCGCATGCGAATAGGTTCCCAACTTATTCGTCACGCGAATTGGGGTTTCCTCGGGAGGATTGTTGTGGCCAATGCCGACAACTTTCTGCGGAGGAGGAGCCTCGCCCTTTTGCGCGACGATTTGGCCTTGGTCTTTTATCGCCTGTTTCAAAGCATCATGCTCGGGCGATCCAGGCGCATGGTTGCGCAGCTGGGCGGAAAGCTCCTTGATCTTTGCCTGAGCCGCTGCACGGCGCTCGGAGAGGCTTCCGCCACCGTCCTTGCCAATGCGTCCGCCGTCAGCTTTTGCGGCGGTGGTTGTTGCAGCGGTCGAGGCCGTTGGATTCATCGAGGTGACCAATGGGATGGGGGAAATTGCGTTACCGCCGACCGAACTTGTCGGGGCATTGTTTTGCGGGACCGTGGAGACCGAAGGAATCATTGTTCCTGTCACGCTCATGGGCGCTGCGCCCCCAAAAGCAAATCCAACCTTAAGTGGCTTCACGTTACGAGCGAGGCGCATGATGTCTTTGGTCATTGGGGCTTGTTCCCAGTGATGGCTGGGATAACCGTGCCCAGCAGATTGCGGATGACTTGTTCGCTTTCGGGATGAACGGCGATGTTCTGGGCAAGGTCGATCATTTGGATGCGCTCTTTTGCGAGCATTTCCTGTTCATCGACTTGATTGTCCATGCTGTCCTTTTTCGCAGAGGCCGCGAGCTGGGCCGCTTTGATTTTCACTTCAGCTGCTTTCACGTTGGCGAGCTGCTGCTTGATCATCAATTCCGATTGGTCGACCTTTTTGTCGTGGTCGGTTGGGCCAGTTTGGCCACCGGCCAAGCCTTCTTGCTGCATTTTCGCGTGATCGAGTTGGATCTTGGCTTGCTCGAGGGCGATTTTGCCCTTTGCGGCCATGAGCTTGGTGTCCGAGTCTTGCTTTTTCATTTGAAGCTCGGCGATTTTCTGCTGCATTTCCGGAGGCGGAGCGCCTTGGGCTTGCGGCGGGATCATGAATTGCTCAGGGTTCGACCAACCGACCGCTTGCAATGCAGCTTTGTCGATCGCAATTGGATCGTAAAGCGTTGGGTTTTGGGCCTGGATCTGTTTCAGCGCGACGATCTTCATGAGGCGCTGGGTTTGTGAGGCTGTGTTTGGATCGGCATGCGGAACGAGGTCAACCTGATTGAGCGCACGAATGAACGTTTCCTGATCCCACTTGCGGGCCGGGCGACGGTTTTTCTGCCAGAACGATTCAGGGTTTTCCTTGAAACAACGCACAAGGAGCGAGAACTCCTCGGCCTGAGCGGCGTGCATCCGTTTGTGAACAGCGTTCAAAACCTTCGTCGCCTGATCGATCAAGGCGATGGTCGTGCCGACCGGAGCGTCCTGCTTGCCTTCGCCCACCGCTTGCTCGGCTGTGCCGCCAATGCGCATGCCGGTTTGGGCCATGTTGTCCACAAGCGTCATCAAAGCAGCGGAAGGCTCTTTATACGGGAGAGGCATGACCGCCTGATTGATTGGCATGCCACCCGTTTTGACCAATGCGCCGCCGCCGGGCGGAACTCGGAAAATGTTTGTGTTTTGGCGTGCGCCTGTGTCGGCGTAAAGGAAGCCAGGAAAGTTGGCATACATGCCCGCATCCAAAAGCTCGCGCCAAGCAGCAGTGATAGCATTCGTCGTGTTCCCTAGGATGTGCAAGAGACCAATGTCATAAAAGCCCATCCCCGGTACGAAGGTGTATTTGACGAAATTCGAACGAGCTTCAGGTAGGTCTTTAGTGTCTTCATCATAATTCCGAACGATCGATAAGATCTGTTTTGAGCTGGCGTCGATGGTGACGCGATAAGGGATTTCGAGGCCGGTTTCTTTGCGCTTGAACTTGTGCTCGAAGCCGGTGATGCTCAGCTCGCAATAGCATTCGTAAATCTCGCGGTCGCGATCGTCCGGGTTCATGGAGTCGGGGGCGATGCCCTGCTGGGACATCTTCTCACGCTGGGCAGCATCGTAGTCCGTTTGCTTCGGGGTGCTCAGCTCAATGTCTTTGTAAACGCCGAGGATCTGCATCCGCTTCACGGTCGATGGCCGCATGTAGATGCGGTGGGTGACACGCTTTGCGTTGCTCAGGTCAGTTGCGGCATTGTTAACAATGAGGTCGTCGGCGTCGATTGATTCGCTGACTGGGCGACCACGAAGGGGGCAGAAGTAAACCTTTTTAAAGGCAGTACCACCAAAGCCAAGCATGAGAAGCATCCGGTCGGTGTCGGGATAATACTCTTTGGCGGTCGAGGTGAGATAATGGTTGAGATCGTTTTCGAGGTCGTCGGCGAGCTGATCGGAGTCGAGGTTGGCATTATTGTTGTCCTCGCGGATCTTTACTGGCCCATCAGTCGGGAGCAACTCGCTCCTTGCGTTAGCTTGGAAGCGGAGCACCGCTTCAAGCAAGAGCGGGTGGCGAACACGGGACATTCCTTCCACCGGCGCTCCGTCGGCGGCTCCAGAGAGTCCAGGGATCTCAATTTTGAGTCCCATGAGCTTAATGCCTTGAGCCCGGTCGTCAATCCACTCTTTCCGACTATCCAGGTCATCCTGAATTCCCTTCATGAGCTCTTCAGCAATGCGACTCAGCTCGCTTTCCCCGATCTCATCGACGAGGTTGTCGAACCAGCCAGCCGGGCTCATGTCATCATGGGTTTCCAATGGCGAGCCATCGAGCGTGAGCGTCACCGACCCATCGCCATGCTCGATGCTGAGCAGGTTGCCCTTTTCATCGACGTTGGGCGCATCGCCCTCATCGGTCATCTCGATCTCAATTCCCTCAGGGAGTTCCGGTTCAGGCTGATCTGAGCCAAGGCGGATGTTTGGGCTGAGGCCGGGGGTGAGCGCCATTGGCTATGTCCTTTTCAATCAAACAGCATAAAGCGGCGCAGGAGGAGCACCACGATGTTGCATGTCGCTTTCGTAGTTGTTTTGAGCTTCTTCGGGTCGGGCAATCATGCCTGTTCTTCGCAAATAACGCAAGGCCATTGAGACAGTGTCGACCAAATCGTCGTGCTTGCCTTTTGGGAAGCTGGCAATCTGCGTTATCACTTGGTCGGCCCAGCTCTTGTCGGGCGAATAGACAATTCCTTCCGAGAAGATGTGCTGGATCGAATAGAGCCGCGATGTTTTGTCCAACGACTTTGGGTCATCCAAGATGACTTGGAACCCAAGGTTCGAATAAAGCCGACGAAGCTCTTGGGCCACTGGAATGCCAGCCGCTTTGTTTTCGATCAGGATGGTGTCGACTTTGAACCGCTTCACAGTTTCCGCAACTTTTGTCACCGAGTTGCCCAGCGTGAGACGCTCCTGCCAAGCATAAACGAGCATGACCTTTGGGTGCGGCGCTTTGTAGCCACGTTCCTTTTGGAACATGTCTTTGTATTTAAGCGGTTTCTTCATAGCCTCAGCCGACACGGGATCCTCCGTATAAATTCCCCAAACTGTCATCGCTGTGAAGTCGTTCTCGGTTTTCTCAGTGTATGCCGTATCCAACGAGGCCACGATGAAATCGAACGCAGGGAATGTATCATGCTCCCATAGCTGCCACCAATCGCGCTTGATGATGCCGCCATCCGCCGGGGTTGGGATTTGCTGGAACTGACCGCTCACGGCGTAAGGGCCGAGGGAGTTCTTGTCACGCTCTACAACGTGCGCTGGAAAGCGTTCAGGGAAAAGGAGCTCGCCGAGTGCCTCGCGTGGGTCTTCGGCCCCTAGGAGCGTTGGAGCGGCTCTGGTGGGGTCGTATTCCATGGGCAGCATGATGTGGTCATAGCCCAACTTCTTATCGAGGATGACACCCGAAACATCCTCTTCGTGCAGACGCTGCATGATGACGATGATGGCGGATCGATCGGGATTGTTCAAACGGGTTGGAACAGCCTGAAGAAACCATTCGATCGTGGTCGCACGCATTTGATCCGAGGCGGCGGATTCGACCGTATGCGGATCATCGATGATGACTCTGTCACCACGAGCACCCGTGATGCCGCCAGCAGAAATGGCTTGGCGGAAACCGGTCGCGGTGTTTTCGAATTTGGTTTTTGCATTCTGGTCGCCAGTCAGCGTGACGCGATCGCCCCAACGCTCTTGATACCATTCGGACTGAACCAATCGGCGCATCTTCGTCGAGTCACGGATGGCGAGGTCTTGACCATGAGAAGCGCAAACATAACGCAAATGGGGCATGTTGCGCGGCCCCCATTCCCAAGCTGGCCAGAACACTCCGACCAACAACGACTTCATCGCGCCCGGTGGAACGTTGATCAGCAATCGATTGTAATATTGCTCATCGTTGATCATCACCTCATCAGTGATGGCGGTCAAATGCTCGGCCAGCATATCGATGTGCCAGTTGTGGATGTATTCTTGGCCCGGCTCGACCACATGCCATGCTTGTTTGAT
>Ga0316217_10003113_pt1 | contig 19268 bp, 5 predicted proteins | sample 1anoAmetaG_FD_203633 | JGI IMG/M metagenome (GOLD analysis project Ga0316217, IMG submission 203633) | Freshwater microbial communities from Trout Bog Lake, Wisconsin, USA - 1anoA | ecosystem: Environmental > Aquatic > Freshwater > Lake > Hypolimnion/Profundal zone | place: USA: Wisconsin...
AGCTAGAGGTAGGTCTGCTTCATGTGACCCACTGATGTGAAGGCTTGGATTTTGTCGTTGTTGAGTGGAAACTTGAAGAATTCGGCCTAGGTTTAGTGTTGGGTGGGCTGCATAGAGCTCAAAATTGTTCTAGGATGCAGTTATTGGCATGAATTAGGCTGTAAAGATAATTTGGTACTTTTATAAATACAGCGAAACGAATAGCAAAATAGTTGCTGAGTGATCTTGACGATTTGATATATAAAATTGCTTCAGAGTGGAAGCTGAAATATAGTTCATCCATTCAAATGTGGCAACTCTATCTTGTTACAAGACCCTCAGACTTGTTACTCCCTGGCTAAGTATTAAGTAATAGTTGACCTCTATAAGTATATCTTGAAAGAGTGGAATACAATCGATAATCCATTGATAATGCATTCATGCATCAGCTAATCATGCGCTTGAGCTTCTTCATCCAAGCCGCCGTCTCCTTCTGCTTCTTCTCCTCCAAACTCATCCCATTCTCGTTCATCGAACTATGGTTGTTATTGTGGCTTTCAGAGACACTCAAGTTGAACTCAGGATACAACATCTTTATCTTTATCCGGAAAGCTTCGTTCTCACACTTCATAAACTTCTGCTTGTTCTTCTCTCTTCGTTTGACCAAATCGCTCACAATCCGCAGGTCCTACAGCTGGTAACGGATGCTCACCATTTTTTAGTTCTGCCTGCTGGGAGCTGACTGAGAACGACGTATTGCCTTGTGCCCACTCTACTTCCTTCTCAAAGCAATTGCTTCTTCTGCCTGGGTGTAGAAGCGTTCGAAGTAGCTGTTCTTTTGGAGTTGATTGATGTCTCCTCCCAGAAGTATGAACATCGATTTGAGTCGAACTATAGTATCGTTACGTGCACACCGGGTGCAATAGCATACTCCTCTGCAGTAGGGACATAGACCAGTCGCTCTTTCTCTGGTGTCCTCATAATTTTTCAGGCAATAACGGCAATACTTCCGGCCACAAACAAATTCATCCTCTACATTACAATTCCTTTACCTTCTTTGACATAATGGAAGTAAGAATTCCTGCGAGATTAGCAGCTATTTAAATGGCGGATTGCAGAAACACGGCATTGTTAATCTGCCTTAATCGAGAGGTACTTTTGAGGATTTGGTGGACGTAGGAATCATAATAGGGAGAAGGTTGGACTGGTGTGCCATGACGGGAAGATTGATACTCGCAAGTAACTAAAGCTGACTCAGGCTGCAACAATTTGCAATGGTGACAAATCTCCATCTTAGCGAACTCTTTATAATAGGCAGAATTAGGGGAATCCGGGGCAGTGATCTTCATTTAGCGCAAAATATCCCGATCTTTGAGTCTGCAGGGTCGATTGCGGTTTTCATACATGTCTTTGAATCCAAGATACTTGATTAAAGTATAGGTACATTCTGACAAACAAAGGAATAAATGGATTTGCTGGCAGTGTTGTAAAATTTGAGGAGTGAGTATTCTCTCAAATCGTTGATTTACTTGAACTATTGTTCTGAAACGGTTATTGGCTTGATTCCCATGGCCTCTTCAAAAACAAGCTGGAATCGAACGTCTCCTTTGTTCCTCTCAACCCTCTGCAGTTTGGAGATAGACTCAGCGATCTGCTTCTTTTAGAGTTCTTTGACTGTGTATTCTATGTATTTGGTCTGCAGCTAGAAGCTTTAGAACTTTGATATTCTCCTTTTGATCCTGTTTTAGTTAGTAATGGGCTCAGGCTCTTCATCGTCCACTAAGCAATAAATAATCTCTTGCAGCTCAACCTAAGCTTGGACCTTACCTTACAATTTATGTAAGATCTCCTTCGCTGACTGTTTGACCTCATTCAATTCTTCCTCCAAAGCTTTAATTTCTGAGTTTATCTTTGTATTTGAAGATATACCTCATCATCTGGGTCAGAAGGCTATAATATTTCGTCGTGAATGCGCCTGCTTTCCATCTCCAGCTTCTCCCTTTGAGTCCATTTGAATTTCCAGTTCCTATTCAGATCGTAGACTGTTTGATCATAGGCTTGCTTGAGGGCCTTTTGCTTTTTCTGGTCCTTCTCAAAGCATATCTGCCACGCAATATGCATCATCTCTAAGCTATTATGTAGGGCGATTTTCTCATTTTCTCCCTTCAGATATTGGTGTAAGTAGGAGTGGGAATAGGAATTGTTAACTGTGTTCCAAAACTCTTCGCTTTCCTCAAATCGGTAGATTCCTGAATATTTGGATTATTACCTTCGTTATAAGAGGCGAAAACTTCAGTGATGTAGTTCAGTCGCTCGAGCTATGAATCTTCAATAGGTTTGAAGTAGATATTGGAGAGATGTCTCCAAAGTGACTTAAGCACGGTATCAGAAGCAGGTCCTTCGGGCTGAGTCTGAGGGTAGTTGATTCTGAGGGTGAGACTAGGTAATGAAAAGAGAGGATAAAAAGAAAAAGATGGAAGGGTAGTACTTGCGCAGTGGATCCTGGTAGTCAAAATTTGTATGCTTTCTATCAAGTCTGAGAGTTTTTTCGAGGGCGGAGGTAGAGTCCAAGGCCTTGTCCTCAGGCTAGGGAACCTGGCTACTCATCTACTTAAAATAATGATTATGAAATATTGGAGGGCCGACCAAAAGAGTCAAATTCAAAATAAAGTACGCTGGATCCCACATCACCTTATCATCGGCCATCTCTGGCGACGCCAGCATAGTAAAAGTATAGTTAGTCTTGGGCGCAACAAGATGAATGAATAAATGTTATATTGCAAGTCAGCATATTCCATACGCACCTATCGATATTGCCACTATACCATTAATTATATAAGTGGGCTATTTCAAAAATATAAAGATAGACTGGCAAAGCTTAGCAACATTTTAGTGTAGGTCATTCTTTTTGATTATGCCAGCACCAGAGTTCACGGAATTGGACAACTCAACTTGTGATTTCGGTGCTTTGAATGCACCTTAATGGTTTTTGAAGATTATTTTATGCAAAAAATAAAATATACTATAAATCACTCTAGCGTCTTGAACCAAATCGATGGATTCTTGTGCATTTCTTACACCATCTCGAAAGGTCTTCTAAAGTTCTCCTCATATTCACGACAATCATAGTCCCCTACTTTCTAAAAGTCGAGTTTCTTCAAAGTTGGCTAGGATTTGAAGTTAGTCACATAAGTAAAAGCATATTAATATCCTTTTTCTTTTGCCAATGCAACATTTAGCTCCAAAATCTTTGAGAAAAGTCTCTTCCCCACATAGTTGTCTTTGATAGCCCCTCCAAATAAGTCAACCACTGTCCTTTGATTGAGAATCTAACGATGATTGCCGTCAATTCGTTAAATCATAAAGTTAGCCAGTCCCATCATCTGCGAAACAACATTGTAATTCGACATAAACTTTCTTTAGTACCCCTCAGGCATGCTTTGGTAATCCTTTGCCACCACGATTCCCACCATCTAATCATTGGCATCAGTATCGAAAACGGCAACACTAAGCCCACTGTCTATAAGGTCGTCAATAAAGAATTCCCAATAACTGGCCCAGTTTTCCAACTGTCTACCCTTGAGCTCAGGATGTTTCTTGTTGAAAGATTCAGTAATAGGTTCCTTTTAGTCAAAGGCCTACGCTAACAGTAGCAAGGCTTGTTTTCGTTATTTATAATCTAAAATTCTGAAACTAAAATTCTGCAGCCTATAAAGCTATCTTTCCTGTTGAAATAAAGGAGTCAAAGGATTTTTTTCGAACCAGTTCATTTTGGCCTAAATAGGTGGAAAATTTCCACTTTATTGATCTTGGCCTAGAACACTCTTCAATTTTTATTCTTTTTGCCTGTTTTCTGAGGGCAGATACGTTGTGTACTGTGCTTTGGCTGTCATAAACACAGAGCAGTTTCTATGGGTAAGTGGGAGTAGATTTTTTATACTTGAAAATCTCATTTTATTTATTATAACTTTCAAACGCAGCCTATCTATTTCCCATCTTATTTTCAAACGCTAACAGCGTTAATTTGATTGAAAGGGCAAAACATCTTGTAACTTCGCCTCTTCTTCAGTTTGCTGCCCAAAAAACCTACTTTTTGTTTATATTTACAAAATGAAAGAAGCTACTAATTTGGGAATGCCTTGCAACTAATTTAAGGAACAAATAAAGTGGTTGAAAGATGGTCGGGCTTCATCAATTTTTCGCACTTTATGAAGTTTGGAAACTATTTTTCAAAAAAAGTTTGGACAACATAAATAAAAAAAGGAATACACAAAAAAACATGGATTTTTTATATTATTTTGAACTGAGAAGTAAGGAGGGTATTCAATGTCTGTCAATTCACTTTTTTAAGCATTAATAGAATACATTTAGCTGAAATTAATAACAGCTGTTAGGAAAAATTTTGCGAACAAATGTTAAACTTTTTAAAATCTATAACAATCGTTAAATGTTATGAGATTCAGACGAATGATGGCTTTTCAAGCTTAAAGTCATTATGTAAGCACAATCCATCCCTTTTTCATCAAAGCCAGTTGTTGGCTCAGATAAAACTCTTTTACATTAAATTATTTTGACATCATTCTAACAAGCTTTTTTAGTTGGTTTAAAGCACTTCGAGCCAGAAAAAGCTGACTTGTATGCATTTCAAGGCCTAAGAAATTCGCAAATGTTTATAGCTAAATGCTTAAAGATAATTAATCAGTCTGAAATAAGATGTGAAAGGTCGAAAATGTGGGCTAAAAGATAGCCCCAAGGAACAATCAGTCGAAAAAGTATTGAGAGCTACTTGCAATAATTTTATTGCAAACGTATTTATAATAAAAATTAATTCAATGTGCCAAAGATGCTGTTTAAGAATAAATGGAGTTATTTGGCTGTCATTCACTCATTAGAGGCCCAGCTAACTACCCACGCTTACTTAGCAAATATTTTAAACTTTTTTTATTTGTTTTACTTTGAGGATTTTGTAGAGTTAAAAGGTACAGAGCTTTCTATTTAACAATATTCACGTCCGACTTAGCATCTTTGGGGCTGTTTTAATTTATCTTAATTAGAAAACATAGATTTCTTTCGAAAGAAACTAATTTCAAAACATTTTAGGCCAAAAGATCATAAATTTGAAACAGAACTTGAGTCAGCCTATTCATTTGAAACATCTTTCTCAGTCGCCACCATCACAGAAAGCGTTAGCAGTATATCTAGTGTCATTAGGAATGATCTTCTGAATAAGTTTAATAAAATCATGAAGAATAGGAAAATTTGTTGCACCCATATCACTAGAATTCTTTCCTTAGCTGTGGTTTTTGATGAAAAGTCCAGGATAAGGCCATAAATTTTCCTCCATTGATTATTGATTAACTAATATAACGGCTGCTATTAAGCTAAGTGTAGTTAAACTTGAAAGCATGATAAGGCTAATGTGAATAAATGAAATAACTTTTGACAATTATAGTTTTCATTACAAAAAATATTTGAAGATAGTCTAAATCATCAACTTTTATTCACTTCTTTTGCTGACCTGCCAAGCTTTGAAACTGGGTTCCCATCAGCTTACAGAACTACTGAAAGCCTTCCATAACTTCTTTGTTTCCTCCATATTTTATCATTGCTTCTTTTGGATTTGTTTGAAACATTTTGATTGCCTAGGGGTTGGACAGCAATTTTTGGATTTTTTGGTTCTTCTAAACGTTGCCCAGCAGGTTATCAGTCATCCATTATTTTTTGGTTTATTACAAATAATTGTTCATTTTCATAGCCTACTGAACCTCTTTGATTTCCAAGGGATTTTTATTGGTAGCCTTAACTTCAGTTATGCTCTCTTTTTTTTCCTTCGGCCCTGAGCTAAAAAATCCTTTTTTGAGTCCTCCAAAATCCTCTTTCTTTTTGGTTGCAGATACTTGTACATTTAGCTTTTCGACTTGCTTCTAGACTTTCTTCAACTACTCTTTTTGTTTGGTTTCATCCTATATATGCCTAACATTCGGCTTGGTATAGTCTTCAGACGACGATTTACCCTGAGGATTATGGGCGTACTTCAAAGTCTTGAGATCCTCTTAATAGTCATCCAGTGCTGGCGGCATTTAATCGTCAGACATTTTGATCTTATAATAAGTTGATAAATTATAAATTCTCGAAAACAAGATAATAAATTAACTTGCAATCATTAATTGTTCATTTACTCCTCAAATTGAAAGAAGTTCTACTAAGAAGCCCATTGACTTCCACTATAGTGCTGCCAGTACTATTCATCCAATCATATTTAACCAACAAAAAGGTTCTCCTATTGGGTATTCCATTAGGATAAATCAGTAAACAGACGAAACGGCAGCTATTATCTTGCTTATCTTGTTGCTGACAGTAATAGGAAGCTCCTGAAGAAGTATTCAAGTAACTTACTTGAAGGAAAGTTGTGGCTAGAATTGGACTGATAAAACTTATGTTGTTGGGAGTTTATAATTGTATGTAAACGTTGTTGGGATTCAGGTTTGCAGCAACTAAGCTGAGGTTTCCTGTTTTAATGGCAAAACAAGCTGAAGGTTGACCAATGCAACTGAAATTGGCCTAAATCAGGCAAATTTATGAGCATCCATCACCCTTATTGAGATTGTTATCATCACAGAGCTATCCACCATTAATGATGCCGTCTCCACACTGAGACAAGTTACAAGATGAAGGCACTCCTGTGCAAGCCCATGAAGATTAGATGAAGCAAGTGGAAGAACATCCATCACCATTCATAGTATTGCCATCATCACAAGACTATCCTAATTGAATTACGCTGTCTCCACATTTTGGGCTCATACAAGTTCCATTTATGTAAGTACTATTCACAGGGCAGATACACATTGACCCATTATATATCATACCTTAGAAGCAATTGTTGCAGACATTATTCGAAGCTGTATAGTTAGTGATGTTAAGGCATCTTAAGCAAAAGCCATTACTTTGGGTATAATTGAGTCTACAGACAAGACTGCTTGGAATAGAGTAGCAGCTTTCATTACCGTAAAAAACGCCATCCGTCTTACAGAGCTGGCACATGTTGTTGATTCTAGTAAAACCTTATATGCAAACACAACTGCTGTCTTTAGAATTCAATCTTTAGTTTACAGAACAGAATCTCTAGCAGAGATTTTGAGAATTCATTCTAAATCCACTCGCACAAACACATTTATTCTAAGCTGCTGAAAAGATTTGGTTTGTCGTACATGATGTTGAAGTTACTTTGATTGTATTTAAGTTGTTGTTAGATACCAACTAAGTTAAAGAAACACAATGATTTGATATCTTTATAAAGCCGAAATCGCAAACGCAAATTCCTGCAGATGATCTACTGTTTGGAATACCAGAGCAATTTAACAAAGTAGAAGAGTTTGAAGAAGTAGGAGCAGCTGAAGAGACCAATAATGGAATGATAGGTTTAACAGTTTGTTGGGTAGTAATAGCTGATGAACTTGGAGATGGTATAGAAGAATTAGCTTGGGTAGATGGGGTTGGTGAAGCAGGAGTCACAGAAAGAGTTGATGAAGAAGCAGCCCCTGAAGGAGTCGATGAAGAACTTGAGGAAGGGTTCGAAGAAGATGATGAAGAAACAGCCAATGGAGATGAAGAACTTGAAGAAGGATTCGAAGAAGATGATGAAGAAACAGTCAATGGAGATGAAGAACTTGAGGAAGGATTCGAAAAAGATGATGAAGAAACAGTCAATGGAGATGAAGAACTTGAGGAAGGATTCGAAAAAGATGATGAAGAAACAGTCAGTGAAGGCCTTGAAGCTGATGAATTCGATGAAGGACTTGAAGAAGAAATGCCAAGAGCAGGAGGAAGAGGAGTTGCTGCTGAAGGACTTGAAGAAGAACCAGACGCTGGAGGAGTTGGTGAAGAAACAGTCGATGTAGGATTAGAAAGAGTAGCTGGTGAAGCGCTTGGAGAAGAAGGGCTTGTTGAAGTAGAAGGAGTTGAAGTAGAAGTAGAAGGAGTTGATGAAGAAGAAGCTGGAAGAGTTGAAGTAGAAGGAGCTGGTGAAGAAGGAGAAGCTGCAGGAGTCGAAGAAGATGTACTTGAAGCAGAAGGAGCTGCAGCGGAAGGACTAGCAGAAGAAACAGATGCGGGAGGACTTGAAGTCGAAGGAGTTGGTAAAGGACTTGAAACAGATGGATTCGGTGAAGAAACAGTCAACGAAGGATTAGAAGAGGTAGCTGGCGAAGCGGTTGAAGAAGAAAGACTTGTTGAAGGGGTTGTAGAAGCTGGAGGATTTGAAGCAGAAGGAGTTGATGTAGAAGGGGTTGAAGTAGAAGGAGCAGGTGAAGAAGCTGGAGGAGTTGAAGTAGAAGTAGTTGGTGAAGGACTTGTTGAAAAAGCGGCTGAAGAACTTGAAGAAGACGGCGCTACAGAAGATACAAAGATTGAAGCACTCGATGAAGAAGGACCAGAAACAGAAGAAGTAGGTAATGAAACGGATCCGGAAGAACCTGGTGAAAAAATAATCGCACTAGTCACTGGTGGTACAATTAATGAAGTTTTTGTAGATGAACTTTCTGTATTCAAACTTTCTTGCAATCCTTTCAAAACTGCTAAAGGTATAAACGTTTGCATATTGTTATTTACAGTATTTTGAACTGGAGTTGTTTATACCAAAATGCACCTATTATTCTCACTCAACTTATATCCATTTTTACACAAGCACTCAGATTTATTTTCGCTAGCTCTAAGATTTAAGGCTTCAGAGCAGATTCGACAGAATGAGATATTCTAGTATTTGACTAATATCGAGCCTTACGGGCAACTCTGCACACAACTGTTGTCATAAAAAATGTTAGCTGATAAGCAATTTTAGCATGAAGTCGCTTGAGAAAATAAGTAGAGATAGTCGATCGAAATGTTTGAAGTGCTTGTTTTTACTTTTAGGACGTAACTATTATCAAGTGAAGAGTTGAAATAAGTTTGGGAATTAAGTTGTGTTTTGGAATGTAAGGCAGTTATTCCATATATTTTATATGGTGAAGGAGGTACAGAGTTTGTAACATCTGTATATTGGTCATTTAAGGCCCAATTGAATGGCAAGCTGTCGCCATAAGCCTAAAAGGGTGCAAATACTGGACTAAAAATGAGAAAAGAGACTAAAATAGAATTTATTTTTCCAGTTTTAGTCATTTACGCTGTGATATTGATGAAAATCGATTGATTTGATACTCTGACAGCCTGAAGAGCCAATTAAATGAAGTTTTGTGATGTTGTGCTGACTCCATTCAAAAATAAGACCGCTACCGAAGCCTCTTCATGTTTTATAGTTTGTTGTAGTTGCATTTGGTAAAGAGAAGAAGTAGAGATATCGCCACCTAGGTAATTATAATCATACTTATAGGCTGAACTCCTGCTATCATCTCAATAGCACCTAATTCCCAAACTATTCCACCGATTAAGATCCAAGAAGCATCAGATTGGCTGAATGAAAGGGTGGCAGTTGTCTAATTGGCCGATTTAAGGGTTAAGTTCCAGTTGTAAAGGATGACTGACTGCATACTATTTACAGCTAAATCAACGAAAAGATACCTAATGCAAACTGATTGCTTTTACTAATAATCTGGATGGTAAACTATTGAGTGGTTGCATTACGGTCTTTGTTATAGATAGTGAAAGGATCTAACATAAAAGAGGTATTACAGACCGAGATGGCTGGAATTGAAGCTGTTTGGGTGCAAAGTGAATATACGAGTGAGATAGTGAATACAAATGACAGTTATTTTATCATTTAAATGAATATAAACTAAAGCCTATTATCTTGATTTTTATATTTGAGAATATTCAGACTTTGGCAAACATAACTTGATTTTAAAGCTACTCACTTTTAGCAATCAGATTCTGATTATGTGAAAGGATCCTTTCTGTCAAGAAGTTTAAATTATTTTGATCAAATCATTTGCTATAGAAAGATTGCTGTAATCTTTAACTACAAGTAAAATAGATATCTCCAATAGTCTCTCAAAACTCTTCTTAAGAATCTATTGATAATTATAAAGATAAGTCAGAGAACACAATTACTTAAAAGCAAAAGTTCAATATTAAATTTACTTGCATTAATTGAATGCTATCATTGTACTGAAGGAGGCTTGACTTTGTGAATGGATCCACCGAATTCAGTCAGGACCAAAATCGAAAACTCTGTTACATCACTTACGTCCAATGCGTAACGGAATGTTGAAGCAATATCAGTATAGCCATCTCTATAGAATTTTTATCCTTTTGAGCCTCTCGAATAAACCTTGCAGTAAGAAGTAGGACACTTTTTCTTTTCATAGAATACCTTCAAAGTACCTTCTTTTTCATTTAGCTTCACTTTCACTGCAGGATTTGTCCATAAAAACCTTGAAATTTGCCTTGGAGCTGAAGTTTGCTTGTGCTCATATATCTCAACCACTGAATCTCCTAGGTCAAAGTCTTTCTTTAGCAGAGTATGCACTTCGAATGTAGGACCACTAAATGTTTAAACTTTGGAGGGTGATACTGCTGAGAAATTGCCTATTTCTGAGAAAGGATATTCCGAGAAGTAGAGTTCAAGATCAATTTTGTAAAAGTTCACAACAACTTTGGTTTAAGCAGGTCTGTTGATCTTTATTTCAGCACCATTATTGACTACAGTAGTACTAAAAGTAGCTTCTTCGCTTTTTATTGCTTCTTCAAATTCTTCATCTTTTGATTTTGATAGAGCTTCGTAGACATCAACGAAAAGTTTTCGCCAAGCTGGAACTGGGTAGTTTATGTAATATTGTGAAATCTTTCTAGCAGTTGCATAATCATTCGAAGCACCTTACGACATGTCTAAGAAGCAATCAATGTAGTCATATTGCAGCTGATAAGATTTACTTTCCCCTTCAGGTATTCTATTACGTAGAATACGGACTTAACTTGAGCGATCTTGAAGGATTAGATAGTAGATAAGGGTAAGTCTGGCGACTGGATCCTAAATCTTTCCTTCAAATGCAGCTGCAGCCAAAAACTGGGCATAGTTATCCTTGAATTCCTTAACTCTTATTGTTGATTTGCTTTATTCAGCAAATTTATGAACTCTGCTGGAGTAATATGGATAGTATTAGAAGATGGGTAAGTTGATCTCTCCCACTCCCAAGCCAGCTTGGTTACGATTTTCCAAGAATTAGACAGTTGAGTCAAAGTGTTAGTGGTAAACACCGAAACTCCATACAATTGAATTGAAGTAGTTTCGTCCTTTGAAAATAGTGAGGCAGTTTTCGAAAAATTATTTATTTCTGAGTTTCCAGAGAATAAGCCTGACGTCGAAAATATTCGGGTCAAAGATATTTTTAGTTTTCAGGTAATTATAAACTTCTTAATCAGTTCCTGAACGAAGGATGTTATCCAAAGTCTATTTTTGTGTTGAAACTTCCTTAATCGTCACTGACAAAAGTGGATAAGGAGCGGCTTTGGCGATGATTGTATTGCTTCTGCTGGCATTAGCAGGATAGAGACTATATTTGCCTTATGAAGGGAAGTAAAATTAACGTTCCAGGGTAACTGTACTATAGGCATTGAGAGAAACATTAGAGATTTGAGTCTGTTCATGATTTTTTAGAGGAATCGCTCCTTCAGGAATATCAATAAGAAGTTGAACCTACAGTTGGGAACCTGAGATGTTAGTGACTATTGTCTGTAAAGTGTATGGCCTGAGGACCAAAAAGTCAGTGACTGATTTTTAGCATTGGTTTCCTTCTTAATCATAGTAAAATTTGTTTTTAGGATCGAAAAATCTTTGATTTAGAACGACGTTTCCAGCTTCTTTGAAAGGAAGAGCTTTGACTTCTCTCACAAACACCAAAAATGAAGTCTTAGCTAAAACCAGGTAGCTTCCTTCTTTATTGGCCAACTAAAACTCTGCTTGAGGAACTGAGGATAACACCGAGGCAGCCAAAATGAACTCACGTCTGTCATACAATGATGAAAATTTATCTGAAAGGAAATCTTCATTGCTGTTTGAGCTATTGTATTTGGCGAATTCAGCCCAGAAAAGTGAAGGCCGGATCAGTGTGGCGAATGATGAGACATCAGTTACTCCTGCATATGTAGTATCAGTGTATTCTCTGGTTTTTTCGGTTTCCTTGAATCCAGCTTTGAACTATGCTTGAGCTTTTTGAAACAAAAGATTTTGTTAGTTTTCTACTCCATATGACTACTCAACCGCACACTATAATCTTAGACATTCATCTTGCATGTTATCATCTTCATCTTAATCCTAATGATAAGCGTTATAAGCTGCGTATGGGACAGGTGGCGGAGCGAACGGATTAGCTGACGGAGGTGGTGGCGGAGGCGCCTGTCCAGTTTTTTTAGCATTTAGAATTGTTTCAAAGAAGACTTTGAATGCTTCATTCGATTGTTTTATGTTTTTAAGTGGAAGTTACAAGGAATCAGCCAGAGCCTTTGCTTAACTCACTTGTCCATTATTCTTAAGAATTTCTACTAATAAGGCTCTTTCAAAATAGTTAAGCTTTTCTAATCTATGAGGAGCTGAGTAAACTAAAGCTTCTTGACTACCTAAAAGGTACAAATCTACAAAAGTTTTCCTAACTCTGTTAGAAAGGAAAGGTCTCACAACTTTTTCGAAGAAAGCTTTGTCATTCCGGTACAAGAAGAAATTAAGCTAGTGGCTAAACTATTTATCGTAAACTTATTGCTTCTTCTCTTAACTATAAAGATGCCAGAAGGAGAGCCACTAAGGCAGAGTAAGACCTATAGCTGACGCATATTCTATAACATTGGCTTTGCTAACTGTAGTCCAAGTACTGTTGCGACTAATCTCGATTTGATTGCCTTTCGTAACTTTATAAATCTATCTAGACATGGTCCATCCTTCTTTCTCTCCTTTGTCTGCTATTTTAGAGTGAGTCAGGTTGATTGTTGAGGGATTCGCCTGAGGAAGTGAATAGTTTCTTTTAATTGCAGTTTCGTTGGTGAAGATGTGCACTGAGAGCTGATTATATCCCAGAGGAACTTTTATGCTTTTAATTTGCTTTATGTTTGCAGATAGGTGGCCTGCTTGGGCATGGAAGTTATTATGGCTGTTTACTTTGCGCTGAAGGGTTATAGCCCTAGAGCCATATGCTCCACCAGCATAAAGATTGTCATACATACGTTGGCTTTGATTTTGATCCATTCGCATAGCGCATTTCATCATTGGAGCACCTCGCAATCTCTGCGATTAAGAGGCTCTATAGGCGCCTTACAAATTCAGCTGCTAATCTTTTGTATCAGTATTACGGACTTCGATGCGCTTTAAGAAGATATGTGGCTTTTATAGATTGCTTCCTGCAGTTATTTACTGCTTCCTGCGATTAAGAACGTACGATGTTTCGTCAGAAAGAGCCTTATCTGAGAAATACTAGCTGCTTTTTATGTAAAGGGGTTCAATAGGATTCGGAATACACCTGCTGGCGTTATTGTAGGTAAAGAAGTCGTTGTTTTCTGAATCAATGTAGTTTTTGGCAAATACGTGAACACGGAGATCAGAAGGCAAACTTTCCCCATTACTTATAAGTTCAATTTCGTATTAGACATGGTTTTAATTGACACTAGCCTTAAGTTCACCAAGAGTCACCAGGTTGTTAGTTCTTTTGTTGACTTTGTAGATGGTGTTGTTGTCATCAATAATATCATCATTGATCCATTTTCTACCTTTGATGACTTAAATATCGATTCTTCGATCAAACTTGAGGAAAATAAGTGTGTATCTTCCTACTGATAGGTTTTTTCCAGTTAGGCGGTTGTCTTAGATCAAGAGCTATTTGATGCAGTTTTTAGAGAAGCCAGTAATGATGTTTTAGTGATAGAACACTAAATCACTGATCTTTAATGAGCAAGGAATCGGAAGGATTATACTTTAGCCTTACTGAAGATAAAGTTTGTAGCTATTGTTGAAAATGGGGCCACCATAACTTATACTTTCTGAGAATTGGTTTAGTTTCCAGGTCCGAACCGAAGAGAATCCATTAGAGTTAACAGTTGCGGTAAGTGTTCTAACTTGTAAAAGTTTTCCTAGCTGGAAAACTCCTTGATCGTTTGCAGTCAAACTTTTGCTGAATGAAAAGTTTGCTCCAAATTGCTCATAAGAGAAAGTTGCACCAGCATTCGGAATAGGCTCTCCGTTTTTGCCTTTTACTGCCAACACGTAGTTTCCGTCTGTACTTCTTGTGAGATAAATATCAACAAAGTTGTTGTTTTCTTCTTCTAGGTCAATATTGACTGTTTTATTACTGCTTAGTTTTTGAGTCGTTTTATCTATTTTGGAAACTTAGGCCTCTAGTGAAATATTCAAGCTGCGAAGGTAGCTTTTGACTGGGACTTCAAGCACGAAATCCTCAGAATCTTTAAACCTTACATTATCTTGAGTATTCGAGTATGATATTCCTTGGTTGTTGATGGTCGTAACTTTTAAAGTGACTTTACTTAGTCTTTCGACTGAAATTCTCTCAGAGGCTAGTCTTAGCTAAGGTCTTAAGATGATCTTGGATTTGTGTCCCACAATAAAAGATTCACTATGAAAGACATAATCGACTGAAAGTGAATAATTTTCCTGAATAATAGGGATGAATTCTTTTTGAGCGTATTTCTGATAGACTGGAATAATCTCTTAAGAGCCTTGACACCCAAAAGGTATGATATAAGAGTCATTAACTTCAATTTTTTTGCCGTCTCTCCACAAAGCAAGTTGAGGTATTTTTTCTCCGTTTTCGTCGTAAAATGTAAGTTGATGACCAGCTGAAACTATTTTGTTTTTGACGATAATTGTTCCTTTTCTTATGATTGCTCTGCTTGAAAGTCCTTCTCCTTACAAATCAACTATGAATAACCCTAACTCTTTCTCTAACTATTCAATTTTTAAGTTAACAATCTACTAAAAGAATGGGTCAGAAGCAGCTTTAACCTAGACTACTTTTGGGTTGTGGATGGGGACTAAGAACTTAAGATTTATGTCTTGGTTAATCTAACTCTTGTTCTAGAGATATTGTTTCTCAAGGTCGATAGTGTAGATCTTAACTGTTATTTATTTTATGTTTTTCGCAGTAAGGCTGAGCTAAACTTTGTCGTTTACTTTGAAAACTTTCGGATTGGTTGGTGAAAACCTGAGCAACTTTCTTTCTTTGATCTAATTCAACTCACCTACAGTGAAAATATCGTAAATGTTGTTGATTTGGCTTTGAAAACCTCTGCTGAGTTTGATTTTGGCTTCTTCTTTTTCCAAATACTTCCTAGAAATGTAAGGAGCAAGTTTTTCTAGAGTCCCAGGTTAATCCTTCTTGAACAAGCTTACAATCGTCCGATTAATAAGCTCACTTTGGCTAACTTGTGAGCTATAAAGGTAGTTCAGAGGCTGATGATATTTGTTCAGATACTTGTTCTTTCCGAATACATCTTTTATCTTTTATCTGAAATCAGGGTTCAAATTTTCATATTGGATTGTCCTCAAATTTTTAAGATACCTAACGAATCTATCAACTTAACTGTCAACCAATGCTTATTGAAGCAATAATAGCTCTTAAGTTAGCTTTTCGATGTAAAAGAAAGCAAATTAGCTGTTTTCTGCTTAAAGCTATTCGAGAATCTTTATTAAGAGGCTTTTTTTATCTTCCTTTTCTTGGAAACTCAATTCAGGAATGTTTTTGAATTTCTTGAGCTTTTCTTAATATTTGAGGCTAAAGTTCTGCTGATAGTATGAATAGCTACCAAAAAGCTTAGGCAACTTGGTCTTAAGTAGTTAAAGCTGCTCCAAAGTAAGTAGTTAGTAAAATTCTCTAGGAAACTCTTCTTCTTAAGTGGACTGCTTGCTTTCGACTGCCTTTGAGATGAATGAGCTTAAAAGATCAGTAAAGGATTCAGGGTCTAGTGCTCTCAAAATCTATTTATTCTAAAGTAAAAAGCCAAAATGTCTTTCATCCAGCTTTTTGAGGTTTTCAAGGGGAAAATTATTTAGCCCATAAGGCGAAAGTTTCAAAAAGTTACTAGCATTTTCCTATATGGCTTTCAGTACCACTGCTTCCACTGTTTCTTAAGTTTCCAAAATATTGTTTGGTTTGCTTTCCAGCACGTTTTTTTCTTGAACATTCAAGTTGGAGGCTACTTCAACAGGTTGAGGGAATTAAAATCTAAGATCTGAATTCTGTTTCAAAACCTTTTTGACAAGTTGTTGCTTTTGCTCTGCAGTGACTGCACTCCTTATCTAACGCAAAACCTTTGCGTTCTATAGCTGCTATCTTGCTCCAGTGCTTAGTCCGAGTTGCTTTGCAACTTTTTCATCTTCAGGGGATGAGTCACCTAGAATAAGCGAAAAAAGTTTTTGCTCTTGAGGTAGAGTGAGTGCCTACACAAAAGCCTTTGGATCCTCAGCGAGAACATAGCTCTAAAGGAGGGAGGTATGATTTTGAAGGTATTGATTGAGCTCAGTCATAATATCTTATTTAATAATAGATGAGATATAAGTATTGTTCTTATAGTTTCAAAGTGTAGCATATAATTAAATAAGTCCAACTGCCGTTTTATTGCTTAATAAACCATAACTCATAAGTTTAAGATTTTTTTCATTTGATCAGCAAGAAGGAGCGTTAACCTTGTAGAAGTAGATGAGATGGTCGTCAGTTCTGTATTCGGGGAAGAACTGGTTAGAACATGACTTATCTTCGCCTGTATCACCGCAAGTTTTGTAAACGGTTTGGTCTTCGTTCCAATAAATTTCATAAGCCGAATGATGATACTCAAATTCTGGGAGATCTGGGGGTAAATGAGGCACAACATCTTTATAGTGGACAACTCTGTAAATATTTTCGATTCTGTTGTTGATATGTTTTGACAAATGGATATTTCCTATCCTTGGAGCTCCATAGGTATGAATCTCCATATTTGCTCCAAACTGTCTTTTTAGCTATATTCCAGCGATCATTGCCAAAGCTCCACCTAAAGAGTGTCCTGTGGCCAAAATTTTGGCGTCTGGGTAAGCTTTTAGCAGCTATTGGACACGATAACTAATGGTAGTCGCAAGGGCAGTGTAGTCAGCATAGAAGCCAGTATGTATCTAGCAGCGAAGACAAAAGATATATGGTACTTTTTAGAAGTTTAGATTCTAAATCCAGTTAGGGATGTTTTTAGATCCTCTAAATGAGATCACAATCGAGTTTTCTGAAGGTGAGTATCCAAGGTAGCCTTCAGCCTGGGTGATAGATTGGGAGAGATAGGTAACGTTGGTAAGGACTGGAAGTTGAGAACCTGACTTGCATGACCAGGAACTCAAGCATGTGTTCCCACAATAAGCTATCGAAGCATAGCCAACAATAGTTTTAGACCTTTCAACACTATAAGGAGTGAGTGAAAGTTGCTTTGTCAGAACCAAAAGTGCTGTGAGACTAAGAATAAGTGGTAGAGAAACTTTCTGCTTCATATATGTATATAACAATGATAATATATCTCTAAAGATTGATGATATAAATATATGGGCTTACAATTTGGAAGAAGTAAGAAGTAGTTAACAAATCAATCAGATTACGATAATTAAAAGTCATCTTGATATCTGAAATTTAAATCTCCATCTATTCTGGAAAAGTTTACAAAACAGTTGGTTCTGTTTTTGCTATCCCTTTCTCTCTAGCATCTTTTTTTTCCTTGGTTTTGTATAAAACTTCTAAAGGCTCGCAAATCTCTTGTATGAATTCAATAATTTTATAAAAAAGATGGGAAGCAGTTAGTCAGCATTATTAACTACTCAAGGTTAAGCCATAGGCCCTCGTCACTGCATTCTTTTGGTTACACCTCCTAGCTACTAAGTCTCAAAGTACACCCTTTTGTATTAAGGTTAGTATCTCAAATTCCCTCCTCTTTAGGCTACGAATACGTCTCAGTAGGCCAAATGATTCGTGATGAGATAAACAAAAAAACAAATTATTCTAGGATAATCCTCTAGAACCTTGAAAAAGACCACAAGATAAATGAAAACATTCTGGATATCCTGCTAAAAAATGCAGCTCTATTAGGAAACTTCATCATCAAATGTACGAGTGTCACTAGCAGCTAGTCTCTCCTCGAGATAAAGAAGAGTTTGGAATCTGGAAGAAGTTCGTTTCAAAAGTTACAGTTGATCTTGCAGTGGTGATTTAAGCTGATGCTGACTAATCTATCATGAAAAGTAAAAATACATAAAAGTAGGACAGTCCTATAGATAAAAATTGCAAAGCTACCAAGAAGAAGTTTAACAAATCAAAGGCCTTGTCAGCAAAAAAACATTGCTTATTTGCGGTAGAGGATAGTCAGCTGCTGAGAAAATTATTGAGAACATAAAGCATATGGAGTGAAAGATGTCAAGTTTGCTGTTTCAGGTTGACTTTCTCAAATTAAAAACTATTATAAAACATGAATTATCACCATTAGACTTTAAATACTTAATACTCCACCACATTGAAATACTTGCCATGAGGGACACCGCTTAAAGCTGTCCAAGCTGCCTGGTTATAGCTATACATGCCATCCAAGTTGTAGCTATAGGGAAAATGAGTACAACTTTTGCTGCCCGTATGACATTAATCAGTAATAGCAATATCACTTCCACCTCCAAAAACTGGGCCGCATGAAGGTATGCATTGAATGGCTTTCTCTTGATTGATAAGATTCAACTTTTGGTTCAACTACAAAAGTAACAAGAAGCTTTTGCCAGTTTCATCTTTGGTAAAGCCTTTGCCCGAATTCCACGCTAAAGGGGTATATCCAACGATGGTTCTTCCAAACTAAGTTCTTATGATTGTCAAAGTGTTTGGAATGTTGTCGCAAATGAGATGGAATCTTGAAGCTTTAAAGCCATGTTCTGAGGCTCTAAAAATAAGTTAGGTCTGCCTGGGATGGCCTAAACTTTACTGTATAAGTTTTATTTGACTGGCTTTACTTTTGGCGATTATTTTGGAGTCCATTTCAAAAGACTTTGCCTCCATAACTGTAGGCATAGTAAATTGGGATTTTACAGTTGTTTGTTATAAGCTTATTTTTCGGCTTTTTACATACTCTGCAATCGATTTTTGTTATAGACTTTTTAAAGAGATGGTTAGTTTTTACAGCTACTTTTAGAAAGCCTTGATTACGCTTTATTTTGTTTACTCTACCTTTTTGTCAACATTTATCAAATTCGAGTAAAACTCTTCGGCCTCGTACCCTTTCAAAGCAATATACCGTTTTTTATAGTAAACTCCATCTACAAGTTGCATGTACTTCTTATCAACTACTTCAGAAATGGCAACCTACATGTACCC
>Ga0316217_10003114_pt1 | contig 19262 bp, 14 predicted proteins | sample 1anoAmetaG_FD_203633 | JGI IMG/M metagenome (GOLD analysis project Ga0316217, IMG submission 203633) | Freshwater microbial communities from Trout Bog Lake, Wisconsin, USA - 1anoA | ecosystem: Environmental > Aquatic > Freshwater > Lake > Hypolimnion/Profundal zone | place: USA: Wisconsin...
ACGACCTGCCGGCACATCGCCTCCGGGTGCATGGAGCCGCAGCCCAGATTGATGTTCTTGCCGTCCGGCTGGTTGCCATAGACGACCACCTCGGCGCCGAGTTCGCGGAGGACGCAGGGCGAGGCCTTGTAAGCCGAGCCGTGGCCGCAATCCAGCACGATTTTCACGCCTTCGAGCGTCAGGCCCTTGGGGAAGGACGACTTGACGAATTCGATGTAGCGGCCCAGGGCGTCGTCTATGCGCACGGCCTTGCCGATATGCTCGGCGCTGGGGCGGATTTTTTCGACTTCGCCGGAGAAGACCAGCTCCTCGATGCGGGACTCAATCTGGTCGTCCAGCTTGTAGCCGTCGGCGCGGAAGAACTTGATGCCGTTGTCGGTATAGGGATTGTGCGAAGCGGTGATGACAATGCCGGCGTCCGCGCGCAAGCTGCGGGTGACGTAAGCCACGCCGGGGGTGGGCAGCGGTCCGATGAACAGGACATCCACCCCCATGGACAGGATGCCCGAGGAGATGGCGTTTTCCAGCATGTAGCCGGAGAGGCGCGTGTCCTTGCCCAGGACGATCTGGTGCTTGCCGCGGCCGCGCGCCTGCGATTCGAGGTTTTTAAAGACATGGGCGGCGGCGCGGCCCACCCGCAACGCGGTTTCGGCCGTGACCGGTTCCACATTGGCGGTGCCGCGGACGCCGTCGGTGCCAAAAATTTTTTTTTGTGCGCTCATCCCGCTAAGTAAAGCAGGAATTGGGGCCGGGGAAAAAGAAAATCCGGCGGGGGTTCAAGATTTTGGCGGCACGACGACCTCGACTGCGGCCGGGGTGACCTTGACCAGCGTGACGCCGCCGGGCACCGACACATATACGGGCTGGTCCGGGTCCTGGGAGGAATCAAATTTGGAAAGATCCACGGTCACCCGGATCTGGTTCTCCTGCAAGACCGCCATAATCTCGGGCGGGCCGCTGACCGTGACGGAAACCTTGTCGGGCTTGACCCGAAACAAATGCATGTCGGCCGCCGTGGCCACAATGAACACGGGCAGCTCGCTGTAGGTCACCGGATTAACCATACTGGCGGGAACGGCGCCTTGCGGCTCTTCGATGATCTTGTGTACGGTGTACCAGATGAACGCGGCCAGCAGCAGGGAAAACAACTTCCAGCCGAAGTCTTTGAAGAAAATATCGCGCAACATGTGGAGGAAATTCACTTCTTGGCCGCCGGGCGCGGCTCAATTTTGTTGATGACGGCCGGGCCGGCCGGCCGGCGGCGCAGCCGCAATTGTTTCCGCAACCACTTCGCGAACCCGTCCGACTTCGCCGGGCGCAAGATCACGGAGGTCAGGAAGGCCCGCAATTCCTCAAGCGTCACGCCGCGCGTGAGCTGGCCCTTGTAAGCGTAGGAAATCAGGCCCGTCTCCTCGGACACCACCACGATGGCAGCGTCCGTTTCCTCGCTCAGGCCAATCGCGGCGCGATGGCGCGTGCCCAGCGACTTGTTCAAGTCGGTCCGCTGGGTCAGGGGGAAAATGCAGGCGGCATAGGCGATGCGGTCGCCCTTCAAAATGACGCCGCCGTCATGCACGGCGTTGTTCGGGAAAAAGATGGTTTCCAGCATTTCGGGGGTGGCGTCGCAATCCACCTTGATGCCGGACTCGACGGCCTCCTGCAATTGGATGGACTGCTCGATGGCGATGAGCGCGCCGATTTTGACATCCGCCAGGCGTTCGCAGGTCTGGATGATGACCTCGATGGCCTCGCGCTGTTCGCTGGTGGTGGCGAACAGCGGCAGATTGCCCAGTTCGGCGAGCATCCGGCGGAGTTCGGGCTGAAAAATCACCATGGCGCCCACAGCGATGAAGACGGAGGCGCTGCCCAGCATCCACTGCAAGACGCGCAAATGCAGAATGGTGGTGACCAGGGCCAGGGTGAGCAACACCACCACGAACCCGATGACCACCGGCCAGCCGCGCGTGCCGCGCACGAACTTGAAAACGAAATAGATCAGCACCGCGAGGATGAAAATCTCCACCACGGGCTGCCAGCTTTTTTCCAGTTCAGTCCAAATTTCCATTTGCATTCCGTAAAATCGCTTCGGTCATCCGCACGGCCTGGACCGTTTCGGCCACATCATGCGCGCGGATGATGTGTACGCCGGCTTGCACGGCCAGCGCCGCGCAGGCCAGCGAGGCGGGCAGGCGTTCCGGCAGCGGCGCGCCGGCCGATTTTTCGATGAACGACTTCCGGGAGACCCCCAACAGCAGCGGCCGCCGCCACTTTGTAAAACTTCGCAGGCCGGCGAGCAACTGCAAATTATCTTCCAGCGTCTTGCCAAAACCGATGCCCGGGTCCAGCACCACCTGCTCGGCGGCGATGCCGGAGTCGTGCCACAGGGCGGTCAGCCGTTCGGAAAAGAACTCGCCCACGGCGCGCCGCACATCCGCGCCGGCCGGCGGCGGCAGGGCCGGCGCGGCCGGCGCATGCATGGCCACGTAGCCGGCCTGAAAGTCGGCGACGGCCCGCCACATGTCGCGGTCGCCACGGCTGGCGCCCACGTCATTGACGATGCTGGCGCCGGCGGCCAACGCGGCGCGGGCCACCGCGGGCTTCAGCGTGTCAATCGAAAGCGCCACCCGGGTGCGGGCCGCCAGCTCTTCGATGACCGGCAGGACGCGGCGCAACTCCTCCGCCTCGGCCACTGGCGTCGCGCCGGGCCGGGTGGATTCGCCGCCGATGTCCAGGATTTCCGCGCCTTGCGCGACCAGCGCCAGCGCATGGGCCACAGCGGCCCCGGCCGCGAGAAACTTTCCGCCGTCGGAAAACGAATCGGGCGTCACATTCACGATGCCCATGACCAGCGTGGGCCGCGGGAAGCGAAATTCAAACTGGCGCGCGTGGAACAACATCCGGCGGGGACTTATGATTGAGGATTCAATTCAACCACAGATGGACACAGATGGACACAGATGGATGAAAAACATTGCCCGACGCGCCTAGCCGACGGCGTAAGGAGGTGGATTTTTAAGGCGGTTGAACCCGTCCGCCTCCTCACGTCGGCGGCTATAACTTCGAATCTGTGTCCATCTGTGTCCATCTTGGTTTAGGTCTGGTTCAACTGAATGGTTCGGATTTGATTGGAGCGCGCCAATCGTAAATCGTAAATCGTAAATCGTAAATGGCGGGTGGAATTCAAACTTTGGTGCGGAAATACGCGATGGTATCGGTCAGGCCGTCGGCGAGCGCGACTTGGGGCTCCCATTTGAGGAGCTTGCGGGCCTTGGTGATGTCGGGCTTGCGCTGTTTCGGGTCGTCCTGCGGCAACGGTTTGAACACGATCTTGCTCTTGGATTTCACGGCCCGGATGATCTGTTCGGCAAACTGCACCATCGTCAGCTCCGCCGGATTGCCGATGTTCACCGGCAAATCATAGTTGCTCATCATCAGCCGGTAAATGCCCTCGATCAAATCCGACACGTAACAAAAGCTGCGCGTTTGTTTGCCCTCGCCGAACACGGTGACCGGCTTGTTTTTCAAGGCCTGGCTGATGAAGGCCGGCACCACCCGGCCGTCGTTGATTCTCATGCGGGGGCCGTAGGTGTTGAAGATGCGCACGATGCGCGTCGCGACCTTGTGCTCGCGGTGATAGGCCATCGTCATGGCCTCGGCGAAGCGCTTGGCCTCGTCATAGCAGCCGCGCGGGCCGATAGTGTTGACATTGCCCCAGTATTCCTCGGGCTGGGGATGCACGAGCGGGTCGCCGTAGATTTCCGAGGTGGAGGCGAGGAAGAACCGCGCGCGCTTTTCCTTGGCCAGCCCCAGGGCTTTGTGCGTGCCCAGCGAGCCCACCTTCAGCGTTTGAATGGGCAGCTCCAGGTAATCAATCGGGCTGGCCGGCGACGCGAAGTGCCAGACGTAATCCACCGGCGAGTCCAGGAACAGGAATTCCGTCACGTCCTGCTGGATGAACTTGAAGTTGGGGTTGCCGCCGAGATGCGCGATATTGTCCACGCTGCCGGTGACAAAATTGTCAATGCCGATGACCTTGTGACCGCGCGCCACGAGCAGGTCGGTCAGGTGCGACCCCAGAAAGCCGGCCGCGCCGGTGACCACGGAGATGGGTTGTTGTTTTTTCATTTCCTCGGGCAGAGCGTACCGCAATGACCGGCGGTTAAGAAATGAAAAAATGAGAATGATGCCAGGATTTAGCGCCGTCATTCCTGGCCGCAGGTTCACGGGACTGGAAAGTCGCCAGAACCCGTGCACCCTCCGCAGTGCTACGGAGGACAGGCAGGCTGGAAAGCCCGCGCCACTTCGCTTCCGGTTTAATAGGCCAACGCGTTATGCGGCTGGTTGCGGCCGTTGCCATCGTGGCAGGTCAGCGTACAGGTGCCGTGGTTGGCGCCGGTGGAGGTGTACCGCAGCGCGCCTTTGTACGGCAGGACATACAGGGTGTTGAAATTGATCAGATGCGGCTGGGTGGCGCCGTGCGCGTCATGGCAGGTGGTGCAGGCGGCGCGATCGGTCTCGATATGCTGCCGGTGGTAGGCCCAACTGTTGTTGGCGTTGCCATCCACCACCACGGGGCTGTGGCACTTGTAGCACAGCGCGAAGTTGTTGGGATTGTAGGGCGTGCCGTCGGTGAGCAACTGCATGCGCTCCAGCAAGGGCGCGTAGGCCGAACCGTGCGGCCCGCTGGCCCCCTGGCCGCCGTTGCCCGGTCCTTGGTCGCTGTTGTGGCAATCGCCGCAACTGACCAGACTGGAAGGCGTCAGCGGCTGGATGAGACTGGGCACGACCGGGTTCTTGCCGACCGCTTCCAAAGGATGAAACGAGAGATTGCCGGGATTGAATTGCCGGCGGGTGTTGGTTTGCACCACTTGCCGGGACACCCGGGCGGGACCGCGCGCCGCGCTGTCGCCATGGCACCGGAAACACAATTCATACTCGTGCTGAATCGCACGGGTGACGGTGCCGCCGGAGGTGACGCCGGTGACGCCGGTCAGCGCGCCGCTGAGGCGCGCCTGGCTGCCCACGGCGTTATTGGCGGCATGAGGGTTATGGCAATCCACGCAGGACACGTGGCGCTGCGGCGGATTCACCGGGTCTTCCTGCGGACTGTGCGATTGCGAATTCACATAAATGGGGTGAACGCTGACCTTATTGAAATCCAACATCACATTCTGGCCGGGCCCTTCGCGGCTGTGACAGTTGACGCAGTTCTGTTCCGGATCCGCAAACCGCGTCAGCTCCTCCTTGGAACCGGCGGCGTGCGGCAGGTGGCAACTGGCACAGGCTGTGCCGGCCACGGTGGCGCTCTGAACGGATGGGGATTTGCGGTCGCTGGATTGCGTGCGCAGCAGATTGACCATGGCCGCCGGCAGCGGTTTGCCGGAAACGGCATGGGCGGAGGCCGGCCAGTTGAGGATTTTGTGACAGGTCACACAAAGCGCGGAATGGGTGTTGTCCATCACCATGAAATTGCCGTACTGGTTATTATGCGGGTCATGGCAGGCCGTGCATTGGAGCTGGCCGCCGCTGTCCAGCCGGACCGCCTGCGGAAACGTCTTGGGATTGGCCAAATTGCCGTTGGCGGCGACCAGCGCAGTGTCATAAACGAAGGAGACCGGATGGTCGCCCCGCAAGTCGGTGCCGAGGTTGCTGGGGCCGGCCGGCAGCGTGGCGGCGCCGCCGGTATTCATGGCGATGCCGCCCTTGCTGCTGTGGACCATGCCCAGCGCCACCGTGCCATCGTGACAGCTCAGGCAGAGGCGCGAGGCGCCGGTGGGCTGGCCCACGGTGGCCTTGAGGGTGCTGCTCGTGTAAGGCTTGTACATGGCGGTGGACATCTGATGGTTCCACAGCGGCCCGTCGCTGGTGGCGGAATGCGTCGTGTGACAAAAAATACAAACTTCCGACTCCTTGGACGCATGGATGCTGCCGGGGCTGCTGACGGATAGATTGTGCGGCGAATTGACGATGCTGCTGGCATTCTGGCCCCTGGCGGGCAGCGCCAGAAATAGCAGGCCGGCCAGCCCGGTGAACATTATTTTACGTAACAGTTTCATTCTCTGCCAGTGTAGCGGAACTCTTGCAGGCGATGATTGTAGGCATCGGCCACATAAATTTCATTGCGCGCATTGATGGCGATGGCGTTCGGCAGCCAGAACTGGCCGGGGGCGGAACCGCCCTCGCCAAAATCCAGCAGCAGCCGGCCCGCGTCATCGAAAATCTGCACGTTGCCGAACACCGCGTCCACCACATAAACGTGGCCGGCGTGATCCGCCGCCACGCCCTTGGGCCGGCTGAAATGGCCCGGGGCGTCGCCTTCGCTGCCAAACATCCGCACGAATTGGCCATCCGCAGTGAAGACTTGAATGCGACTGTTCAAGGCATCCGTCACGTAAATCCGGCGGCGGTCATCCACCGCGACGTGCGTCGGGAAATTGAATTCGCCCGGCCCGCCGCCGCGCCGGCCAAACTTGGAAAGAAATTTGCCCTGCAAATCGCACTCCACCACCTGATGCAGCTCCGAGTCCACAATGAGCAAGCGATCGCCCAGCAGCGCGAGACCGGCCGGATGCGCCAGGCCATTCGTGATGTCAAACTGCCACCGGCCCTTTTCGTCGAAGGCCACCACCGCTCCCCAGGCGGAGTCCGCCGCATAAAAAGTCTTCCCCTGATGCACCGCCGCCACGGGCGAAACGAATCTGCGCTCACCCACCGCCGTCCAGCGCAGCCATCGCTTGCGGGCGAGATCGAGATAGCAAACGGCGTTGGCGCCGGTGTCCGTGACGACCAGGTTGCCGGCGTCATCCAGGGATAATCCGAAGGGCCGGTTCAGATTCCGGGCACTGGAGCCAACCCCGGTGAGGGCATTGGCCAGCCGGGTGAAAAACGGCGCCCGGGCGCCGATGTCCTTGGGCGCGGCCAGTTCCCGGACATAAACAATGCAAGGCGCCGCCGGCGGCGGCGGCCACGCGAGCGGCGGTTGCGGGTTGAGGGGCGCAGATGCCGACGACGACGAGGCGGCGAACAGCAGGGCGGAGAGCAACCAGAGCCATAATTGTAGCGCAGCCGTCCTCGGCTGCGGGTTCTGGCGGCGTCTCGCCGCCAGTTTGGGCAACGGGCACCGGGACGGTGCCCGAACCCGCAGGCGGGACGCCTGCGGTACGTGGCTCATCGGAAGCGGGGTGTGGACGCGAACGGAGCGCCGGCTTGCAGCCGGCTTACACCACACGAGTGCCTCGCAGTACTCAGATTTGCAGAATGGCCACGCAGCTCGTGATCGGACGCCCAAAGCCGGTCGCAGACCGGCGCTCCGGTGCATGGGAACATGAAAAATCTCCGGCATGGCTAAAAAGTCCGTTTAAGATACAGGAAGAACCGGTCTTTTTCGAGCGCTTCCGTGGCCGCGCCTGCGGTGGTGGTTTGCGTGTTGTATTCATAACCGCCGCGCACACTCAGCTTGCCGTACGACCAGGTAAAACCGGCCTGGGCGGCGCCGTTCACCTGTTCCGTCCCTTCGAGGTCCTGCAAGGAAAATCCGCCCTGGACGTAGCACGACAGCGACGACCAAAGCTGCACGCTATAACGGGTGGTGAATTGATACATCGTCTGCTCGCCGCTGGCCGGGTAATGATAAAACGTCTCGTCCAGGTTCAGACTCAAAGTGGATCGGCGGTCGAGGGTGAAATTGAAATTCTGAAAGAACCGCCACGCGTCATATTGGACGAAACTGGAATCATAATCCTCATATTCCGCCCCGAACCGCAACCAGCGCCAGTTGTAATCCAAGCCACCCGCCAAGTCGGTCAGCCTTTGGGCCTGCACTTGCGGCGGCGCATTGTTGTCCTGCCAGTTCAGCCGGCCATAAAGGCCCAGCCGGCTGAACAAATCCAGCCGGATTTCGACGTCCGAAGTGAGCGCTTCATAGGAGGCCTCGTTCAACGTGGCGCACTGATAGGACACCTGCACGGCCAGGTTGTCGTTGGCGCCCAACAAGCCTTGCAAATGGCTGCTCGGCGGCACGATCAGCCGAACCTCGGTCAACTGGCCGGACGTGAACAACTGGTAATCGGTGCCCTCAATCAGGAGCTGGCCGGCGGCCGTCACTTGAATGGTCCCGGCAATAATGCCGGGACGGTTCAAATAGACCGGCCGGTACTGGGGACTGGTGGGCAGATAAATCTGGTGGGATTCATCAATGCTGGTGAAGGAACTGCCGGAGCCGCTGTCGTCCAGGTGATCGGCTGCAATACTGGCGCCGATGCTTAGCCGCCCCCAGGATTGCAGCCGCTTGCCGTAATTCTCCCCCAACCCCACGCCGTACTGATCGGTGGTGCTGGAGCCGGTGGGGGCCGAATTATCCTGATAGCTGCCATGCAGGTCCGCCGTGGAAGTCAGACTTTCATAAAGCTGATGCCGCACTCCGCAAGTGCCTTGCAGGTAAGTTTCGGACGCCGGGTGCAGGTCGTTCAGTTGGGCGTCGAAGTTTAGATAACTTTCCAGGTTCGGGCGATGCTGAATGCTGATATTTTCGGTGGCGTTGACCATGTCCGATTGCTGACCGCTGTATTCCGCATGGGTGACATTGACGGCGGTGGCGGCCGCGATCTGCTGACGGCTGCCGAAGGTCTCCGCATCCGCCAGGCCCGCGGACTCGGCCATGCTGGTCGAGGTGCTGCCGTAGTTCAGGATGTTGTCGTACTCATTCCACTGGCCGGTCAGCGTGGTTTGCCCGGATGGCCGCTTGTAAATGCCGAGCAAGTTAAAGTGGGTTTCCTTCACTTCCGAGGAATCCACCAAACCCGTGTCCGTCTCATCCTGGTAACCAAAATCCGAAGTCACGGTGAGCTTCTCGGTGGTCCAATTAATGGTGCCGCCGTAACGGGTGTCGTCCACCGCGAACGTGTCAAAGGAGCCATAGTCACGGTAGGTGTGATCCTGGGCCGCGAAAAAGGTGGCATTGTACGGTTTTTCCTGGAGCAGATCCACCCGCACCAAGTAGCGGTTCAGTTGATCGCTTTCGTTGATGGACTGCCGGTAACCTGGAGCCGTGGTGGTCATCTGGTCCCAGCCCCAGCCCACGTCGCCATCGAAATCGAAGGCCAGCAGGTTCGGATGATAGATCGAGCCGGAGCCTTTCAATCCAACCGTGGGCGTGATGAACAAAGTGTCATAAACAGAATTGACGCCGCTGATCCGCGTGGTTTGCTCCGAGCCGTCCACTTCCAAGCCGACGCTGGGTTCCGGAATCCCGTTGAGGTGAAACCACACCGGCTCGTCGGCGCGAGCCCACGGCGACAGGCGCTGGATCAGGCACCCCAGGAGCAGGCTGGACAGCAGACGCGAGCGACTATGCCAGGCAGGATTCATTTCGCGGTGCCCGCCTCCTTCCCGGCCGCGCTGGCCTTGAGCAGGAATTTATCTTTGCCCACGTGCGGGTCATGGCAAACCACGCAGGACTGGCCTTCCGCGCCGGCGTGCGCCTTGACGGCCTTCAAATCCTTGTCGTCATGGCAATCGCCGCAGAGCTGCAAAATCTTCTTCGCCAGCAGGCTGGGTTCCGACGATTGATGCGGTTTATGGCAACCGGCGCAATCCTCCACCACATCGTGCTGGAATTTGGCCTTTTCCAAAAAATTGTCGTGACAGTCCCAGCACAGCGCCGGCGCGGATTTCTTCACGAGCGCTTTCCGCTCCGTTGCGTGCGGATTATGACACGCGGTGCAATCGCCGTCGCTGACGGGTTGGTGAATCACTTTGGCATTCTTGGGGGGGATATCGTCATGGCAACCCGCACAAGTGTCTTTAACCGATTTTTTCAGCAGGCTCTTGAATTTGCCCGAATGCGGCGTGTGACACTCCATGCAGTCGCCGTCGCTGACGGGTTGGTGAATCACTTTGGCATTCTTGGGGGGGATATCGTCATGGCAACCCGCACAAGTGTCTTTAACCGATTTTTTCAACAGCCCTTTGATCTTTCCTGCGTGCGGGGTGTGGCATTCCAGACAATCGCCGTCGCCCACCGGTTGATGCACCACCTTGGCGTTCTTGGCGGGAATGTCATCGTGGCAATCCGCGCAGGTGTCTTTCACGGATTTCTTCAGCAAACCTTTGAAGTTGGTGGCGTGCGGCGCATGGCAATCCAAACAGGCGCCGCCTTCCACCGCTTGATGCTTGAACTTGCCGGCGGCCAGCGGATCATCGTGGCAGGTCAGGCACAGCGACGGCACGGTCTTCAGCAGCAGCTTCGGATTCACCGACGAGTGGGGATTATGACAACTTGTGCAGCCGCCCTCGTCCACGGGCTGATGTTTCACCTTGCCGGCCAGGAAGTTTGTATGGAGTTCCGTGTGGCAGGTGAAACAGATGGCGCCGGGCTTGCCGCGCATGCGATTGGAGAATTGGGACTCGTGGCACGCCGTGCAATCGCGCTTGGCGTAAGGTGGATGCGAGACCACTTTCATTGTGACCGTGGCCGTATTGGTCACCACGGTTGGTTTCACCAGCAAGGTGGCAAAGTTCCGCGACACCCCATTGGTGGCTCCGGGCTGGGGCACCCCGTCAAAGAAGACACCCAACCACTTCTGCTCCGTCTCCGCGCGACACCCCGCCAGCAAAACCAGACCGCATATCAACCCCGCCAAGCCCGCCCCGATGCGCAGCCGGCGGCCACTGCTTTCCTTGGGAACAATCGGAAAATTCATCGCCTCCGGATCGTCGCTATTTCAGAAAGCCATAGACACTCACCATATTGGGACCAAACTGATTGGCCACCAAAATGAGGTATTCACAGCGATGTCCCGGAGCGACGTACTCTTGGAAGTACTTGACGTGGTCATAATCCACTTTCACCGCGGCCGGCAGCAGCAATTCCCCGCGCGTGGACGCGCCGGGCTGGCCAAAATACATCAGCAACCGGCCTTGCTGATCAAACATCTGCACCACCTGCACGGAGGCATCCGTCACGTAGGTGATTCCCTCGTGGTCCACCGCCACGCCCTTGGGCCGGGAGAAACTCCCCATCCCCACGCCCTGCTGGCCAATGGTCTTGAGGTACTTGCCGTCGAGATCATAAACCTGGACGTCGAACCCGCCGATGTCGGAAACCAACAGACGGTTGTTCACCTTATCCATGCTCAAATTCACCGGCGAGAACAATTTCCCCTGGGTGACATTCGTCGTCGCGGGAATGGAAAACAAATATTTCCGATCCGCCTTGCCGTACACCTTGACCGCATGAGCCTGCAAATCCGTGATGTATAGCCGGTTGGCGGTCACCGCCACGTCCGTCGGCTTGAATTCATCTTTCTTGCCCATGGCGGTCAGATAGGTGCCATCCGAACCATAGACCAACACCTGATTCCGAAGGGTGTCCACAACGTAACGCGTCCCATCAGCATCAATGCTGATGTTCAAAGGCATCTTCATGCGCCCTTCGCCCTGGGGCGCGAAGAGGGAGGAACGGCGCTTCTTCAGGTCAAAAACCTGCACCACTCCCGCGACGGTGTCGCAAACATAAATTTTCCCGTCATGCAATGCCAGGCCATAGGGTTTGACCAATGGCCCGACCGGCTTGACGCCGGAAATATACTCCCCGAAGCTCCAGGAACGACCCAAATCCATGTCGCTCGCAAAGGAGGTGAGAAATTGAATGTGCGGCTCATCGGGCGCGGGCGGGAAAAAGGTGTAAGCCTTCTGGATCTTGGGCGCGGTGGCACAACTGCTCAACAGACACAGCAACAGGCAACTGCCGATCACCGGCAGCCACCGTCCCATGGTTATGGTCTTGATCATAAAATTTCTTTCGTCAGGTTGCTGTGTTTCACCGCCGCAGCGCACCAGCCGCCCGTGAGGAAACGCACCGTAAATTACACGGCTGCCTGCCGGAAACCAAGCGTCTTTTCGGCCCGGGAAGCGCACGCGCCTCGCGTGCAGCGGTTGACGCCCCGTCAACCGCCCCGCGCGCGCCTCCGCGCGACTCGCACCGCGAGGGCCAGGGTGATTCAGTGCGTGACAATTTACAGGGGAACTTCTCCCCTCGCTGCCGCCAATAAAAAGCGGGCTTTGGTTCATATCCAACCAAAGCCCGCGTGCTTTCAAGAACTTGCGAATCTCGATTTAAATTCCGTCATCGCCTACTGCACCAGGATAAACTGGCTGCGGGTGAACGACTCGCCATCCACCGTGCAAGTCACCGTGTAAAGACCCGGGGTGGTGTAGGTGTGACTCGGACTTTGACCCGTAAAGGTTGGGCTGCTATCGCCAAAGTTCCAGGTATACAAAGTGCCCGTGGTGGTATTGTTGGTGAACTGAACGGCCAACCCATTCGTTCCGGCGGTGCCCGACAAGGGGCTGGCGCTGAACGTGGCGTTCCATCCGGCCGTGATAAAGTCATTCACCAGGTCATTTTCCGCCCAGGCCAGCGTGTTGGTGACATAAGTCGGATTATGCACGCCATAGCTTTGATCCTCATATAGGACATTGAGGGCGAAGCGAATCTGGCGAATATCCTGCGGCACGTAATTCAACTGCATGTTGTCGTTCGTGCCGGACGGAACCAGGGCCGTCGCCGACTGCTTGAAAGCCGAGGGCGGGCCGCTGGCGAACACTTTGGTAACCCCGCCGACCACGTTGGTTGACTTGGGTGAGAAATACGAGTTTACGCTCGGAAATTCCCAAGCCAGGGGACCGAAGTTGGTCGCGAGGATGGCCGGAGCCACGTTGGTGCCCCATTGCCGCAACAAGGTCACCACGCGGTTCATGCTGTTGGACACGCTGTACTTAAAGTTCAGCGTCATGGCCGCGAGCTGGTTCGTGGTCAAAGGCGCATGGCACGCCAGGCAAGTGGGGCTGTTGTAATCATTGGCGAACGAGTGGCCGGTGACATTGTTGCCGCCGAGCGTATAGCTGGGCACATGGCAATCGGCGCATTGGTTCGGCGACAGGGTGTGCGCATCGGTAAGCACGTTCGGCGGACCGCCGCGCGCGGCCAGGTCATAATCCATCTGGCCAACGAGCACATTATACTGCACCGGATAGTGCGGCGTGCTATCGCCTTTGCTATTGGTGCTGTAATACACCACGCCATTATTGGTGTACGGAATGAGCGTGTAATAGGCGCCCACACCATAAGTCAGGTTCGTCACATAGCTGGTGCCGCCTGCCACATACACATTGGTGGTGCCATAGGGTATGCGATAATAATTGGTGAATATGGCTACGTTGGTGACGCCCACGGAAGCGCCATTGGTGTAGATATAGCCATAGCTGATGTTTGTGAACACCTGCATATTCGTCACATAAGTGGTCACTGTGGTGACCCCCGGCAACGTGATATTGGTGGTGACCACGAAGTTCGTGACTACACCATAAGCCGAACCGTCCCAGCGCATGCCGCGACCGCCGGCATGGCACTGGCCGCAGATTTGCACATTCGGATTGTAATACGAGTCAAACATCGTGTTATAAGCCGCACCGGTGTTGGTGATCACATTGCCATTGGCATCCTTGGCCAGCACCGGGGTCGGATCGCTAGCTGTTCCCGGCACCGCGAACCAGTTGGTGGAGGTGATTGGGTTGCGCAATTGGGCGACATTATTGGAACCATGCGGGTCATGGCAAGTGGCGCAAGCCGCCGTCCATGCATCCGCATCCGTGGAGGCGAACAGCGTCACCGGATGGTGATTGGTAGCCAGCCCGTCATAGTACTCCTTGACCATGGCCATGCGGGTGCTGGCTTGATGGCAGACGCCACAACCAAAACTATTGCCATGAGCGCCTTTAGCATGGGTGACATTGGCCTGGATGGCGCCGAAAGGCGCATTGCTGGAGGCGGTATAGTTGACATTGGTGTATTCGTTGTATTGCGGGTTATGACCCTGATGGCAACTGCCGCATATCGCCGGGTCCATGCTCACGACGGGCGTGATCAGATCCTTCTCGCTGGCGGTGTGCCAGCCCGCCGGGCCGTGGCAGTCTTCGCAACCCACATTGGCCAGCCCGCTGGTGTAGCTGGCGCTGTTGGTGGCATAGACATAGCCGCCCTGGCCGTCGCCCACGGTGTGGCAAACCAGACAGCTTGGGCTGCCGTGGCTGCTGATGAAAGTGCCGTTGGGGTTCAACTGCACCGTGATCGCGGTGCTATGCGGCGTGTTGGTCCAACCGTTATATTTGTCCACATGGCAGCCGGAGCATTGCGCTTGCCCCGCATACCAGTTGTTTTGGTTCAATTGGAACATCGCCGAGGGTCCCAAGTTGTTGGGAATTGAGGCGGTCCCAGCATAATTGGTTGACGCCACATAGGCCAGATTCATCCAATTTGTTTGCGCCAGATTCGTCTTGCCCTGGATGGCGGACCAGCCTCTCATGCCATACCAGCCAATCGTCCAATTGCTGCTCGTTTGTACGGGAGTGCCAAGGAGCGCTCCCGCCGGCACCCCGCCGCCCGCGCTATACGGAGGCAGAACATTGGTCGTAACGTTCTTGCTCATGTAGTAAACGTTGGTGGGGAAAATGAGAGGGTTCTGCGCGTTGGCCGCAACCCAACCGCCGAGCACCACGCCGGCCGTCAAGACGGCGAACGCGTGGCGCCTGGGGCTTTGCTTGTATTTGTTCATATTTTTAGATTTTTAAACAATTGTTAACTTTTCCGACCGACCGGCCGCCGCTTCCGGCTGGCAACACAGGCAGGTGGGAGATTCATAAAACAATTGGAACCATTGGTTACTTGATGTGGCAGCTACGGCAGAGCAAGCTGCCGGTGGGCAGGCCGTTGACGATATTGGGGGCCGTGCCGTTGATTTTGACCAAGGCCGGATTCAGCACCGCGTCGTAGGTGGAACCCAATTGCGCATGGACATCGTGGCAGGAACTGCATTCGACATTGCCTTGGCTGTCCAGCAAGAATCCTTTGATGCTCATGTCCGGACCGGGGGTGAAGGTGGAGGAATTCGCCGTCGGCACCAGCACCGCGCTGCTCTGGTCGTAAATGAACTGATCTTTGCCCGCGCCCACGCCAACAACGGACTGGTAATTGAAGGAGATCGGGTGAGTATGGCTCAAGTTTTGATGCAAACCTTGATCAAAAGAAATCGCCGCGTTGCCGCCGACATAGACCGGGTTGGCTCGATTCGGAGCGCTGATGGCATTGGCCGTGCTTCCGTAGGCGTTAATCGCCACTGAGCCGTCATGGCAGCTCAGGCAAGCCAGGGAGCTGGCATTCGGCGCGGTCGGCACCACATAAAGCGGGTTGGCTGCGGGTGACTTTTGCGCCCCGGTCCCGATATTCTGGGCATACATGGTCCACCCGGACGCGGAAATGCTATCATGGCCCCACAACGGTCCGCTGTTCGGATCCGCATGGTGCGGCGTATGGCACACACTGCAAACGGTGTTCGGATCCGCCGGGTTGTTATTGAACGTCCATTGCGAGAAATCATGTTTGGACCCGATGATTCCAGGGATACTAGAACCGGCCTGGGCGGTGAGCGCCACCAGCGAGGCTGTGGCGACAGTGAGGGTGAGGAGGGAGGAGGTTTTCATACTATGTTCAGTTGCTACGCGCGTTTGTTGTTCGTGTTGTTGTTGTTGTTTGTCGGTGTATTTTACGGCTGGATGTCAGGGCCGCAGTTTGTTGAGCCCGCACCCAACCGGGGCCGGGATTCCAACAGCAGACGCGCTCAGCGGCAAGATTGTCGTTTGGCATCCACTGTTAAATTGTTTAAAAAGTTTCATGTGGCTCATCGCTCGTTATGCCGGTCAGGCCATGGCGCGATCCAGTCCCAAGCCGGGCGCAACCTCGGCGGCGCTCGGCCGAGCCGCCGCTACGGCCGCCGCCGGAACCGGGGCGCGCCGGCCAAAGGGCGAGTCAAAGCGCGCCATCAAGTCCGCCGCGTGCTCCGCGATGATGCGCTGGCACACCGCCAATTCCTGCGCGCGATTCTTGGTGTTCTCCCGCACGACCGCTTCGAGATCGTCAATGTCGTAGAGAAAAACATTCGGCAGTTCCGCCACCGCCGGATCAATGTCGCGCGGCACGGCGATGTCCACCAGCACCAGCGGACGGTTCCGGCGCGCGGGCAAAATCCGGGCCACGTCTTCCCGTCGCAACACGATATCCGGACTGCCGGTGGAGCTGACCAGAATATCCGCCTCGGTCAGGGCCGCCGCTGAATCTTCCATCCGCACGGCGCGCCCGCCGAATTCGGCCGCGAGTTTCTCGGCGCGTTCCACCGAGCGATTGGCCACCAGCACGGTCTTGGCGCCGCGCTTGGCCAGGTGCTTCACACAGGCCTCGCCCATCTTGCCGGCGCCCAAAATCATCACGGTCTTCTCGCTCAAGTTGGCGTCGAACACTTTTTCCGCCAGTTCCACCGCCACGCTGCCCACCGAGGTGGCGCCGCGGCCGATGGCGGTGTTGGTGCGGATTTGCTTCACCACCGACAGGGCGGTCTGAAACAGGCGGTTCATCTTCTTGCCCACCAGGCCGGCGTCTTTCGCCGCCTGATACGCATTCTTGACCTGGCCGGTGATTTCCGTTTCGCCGATGACCAGCGAGTCCAAACCGCTGGCCACCGCAAACAGATGGCGGGCCGCCGCCGCGCCTTCCTGGACGTAAAGATGCGGGGTGAAATCAAAATCGCTGCCGGTGAGTTCCTGAAAAAGCTGGTGGACCCGGCCGTGGATCCATGCCGACACCCCGTAAATTTCCACGCGATTGCAGGTGGACAGCAGCACCACTTCCTCCAATCCGCCCCGCAGCTTGAGCCGGCAGCCGCAGCATTGTAGCCGCGCGCGCGGAACCGCGAGTTTTTCGCGCACTTCCACCGGCGTGGTCTTGTAGCTCAATCCTGCGACGAATATTTTCATTTCGCTTCGCTTCGGTCGTTGTTGTTGTCGTTCGCTTGCACTTTGCTGTCGTTAGCTTGCGGAAACTCTAGGCTCCTCCACAGTTTCACGCTCACCATTTATTGTCATTTACTAGGCAAGATTTGGCGAGCCGCAATATTTTGGTTTGGCTGCATGGGCAAATTAAATTTCCTTGCCGCCGCCCAGGGTGCTGGGCGGATCCGCCCGGCGCTGGGCCGCCTCCGGCTCCAGCGGGTGCTCATGCGCCTGGAATTCCTCGGAGATGCGTCCATCCAGGCAGGCCGTGTTCAGCGGATAAACCTCGGGGTCGAAAATGACATGGTAGAAGTGCCAGACGATGATGGCCAGGCAAGCCAGCACGGCTTCATAATAATGGATGGTGGTCGCCACTGTCACCACCCAGCGCGGCAGGAACTGCGTGACGTCAATTTTCAACCAGATCGCCAGCCCCGTCGCTCCCATGATGATCGTGCCCCAAACCACCGCCCAGTATTCCATTTTTTCCGCGTAACCAAAGCGTCCGATTTGGGGCTTATGCGCCTCCCAGCCAAGCAAATACTGCACCATTTGCCACACGTCCTGCGCGTCCTTCTTGACGGGGAACAGGTCGGCCAGCAGCTTCCGGCCATCGGGCGTGCAGACAAGGTAGAGCAAATGATACAAGCCCATCAGCAGCATCACAATGCCGGCGATGCGATGCGACCAGCGGCGGAACGGCTCGCTCGAGCCCAGCACCTTGGCCAGCCAGGAATCGGGAAATTTCAGGGCGAACCCTGTCACCGCCAGCACAATAAAGCTGCTGGCCAGCACGAAATGCTGCCAGCGCTGCGACACCGTCATGCGCACCACCGGCCGTTCGGTCATGCGCAGCCGCGCCAGGGTTTTCTTGACAAACAACGTGCCGTTATGGGCCAACATGCCGCCAATGGTGGCAAAAATGAGAAAGAGATAGACCCGCCGCACCCAGCGGTTCAACCGGCTGCCAAAATCCACGCCACCGGCCTGCCCGTCCGGGGCCACGTGGATTTTGCCCAGGGAAAACTCCGTATTGGCGCCCGGATGGCACTTCCCGCAGGTTTCCACCAAATGGACTTTGTTGATCGTGGAGTTGGTATCCGATGAGGGCAGAACTTTATGGAAGCCGTGGCAGCTTGCGCAATTCGCCGCCACGGTGGAACCATATTGCGCCGCCAGCCCATGATAACTCTCAAAAAAGGTTTTCACCCGATCGGCGGGCAGATTGTACTTGGTGTTCAACCGCTCGGAGGCATGACAGCGGCTACAGACGTCCTCGGAAATCGCCATGGACGAACTGCTCTTGAGGGACCGGATTTTGTGTTCGTCGTGACACCCGGTACAGGTGGGAGCGTCATGCGAACCAGCCTTGACCGCCTGGCCGTGAACGCTGAGCGCCCACTCGCGCGCTTCTTTGTCGTGACACGCGCCGCACGTGTCCGCCTGGCGCGAAAAATAAATCGGGGAACTCGGCGAATTGTCCGAAATAATGTCGTGCGAGTCATGGCAATCGCGGCAGGTGGCGGCGTCATCGTGCCCGGCCTTCAACGCCAGGCCATGAACGCTGGCTTGAAAACTTTCCGTTTGCCGCGCATGGCAGCGAGCACAGTTGACCGGGAGAACGGCCCGGTTGTCGTCGGGATGTTTGGCGGTCAGGTCGGTGTGACAACTGATGCAGTCGTTGGTTTTGTGCGCGGACGCCTTGAGCTTGGCGGCATCCACAAACAAAGAAACCGGTTGGCCGGTTGAATTGGTCTTGAACAGGGTGTTATCACCGTGGCAATCGAGACAATCGCTGTTTTTCACCCCGGCCAACACCGGAATAGTGGCCAGCGCCAAGAGCGCGAACAGCAGGGCTGCACTGATTTTCATGCCTGATATTGTCCCCGGAAAAACCAAAAAGACTCACCCTATTTTGCCAACTCTTTACCAATTGTTGGCTAGTCTTGGCCTTCAAACGAGCGGAGCGCGCCCGTCCCGGCGCGCAGCAACTCCCCAATTGCCCGGTCGCTGGCAATCGCCGGGAGCGGTCGGTCGTCAGCGGGTTGCTGCGGCCGAGGACGGGCGCGCCCCATTCGCATGATTTCCTTATAAGCCTTGCCGGCCAAATGACGCTCGCGGATCTGTGACCCGTAGAAACTCCCCCAGTCAGTACGCGTTTGAACCAGTTTGAAGCCGCCTTGCGGTTTGGACATCGCTGCGGCCGAGGACGGCCGCGCGCCAAATCCGCTAAAAAAACGCAGCCTTGTGGTGAATCCGGCATCGCATAAACTCAAGCGACCATGCCGGAACACTCCGACCCTGATGCCGCCCTGATGCTGCGCGTGAAGCGCGGCGACCGCGCGGCCTTTGCCGAATTGGTCGGGAAATACCAGCAACCGCTC
>Ga0316217_10003116_pt1 | contig 19254 bp, 13 predicted proteins | sample 1anoAmetaG_FD_203633 | JGI IMG/M metagenome (GOLD analysis project Ga0316217, IMG submission 203633) | Freshwater microbial communities from Trout Bog Lake, Wisconsin, USA - 1anoA | ecosystem: Environmental > Aquatic > Freshwater > Lake > Hypolimnion/Profundal zone | place: USA: Wisconsin...
TATTGCTGAGCGAATCGCGCGCGCGCGAACCTATTGCTGTACCATCGCCGTTATATAACAGGTTGGTTGAATAGTTGCTTACAGTAAGCGTTGAGGCATAGCCGCTGGTAATGGTAAAGTTGGTAAAATATTTTTGCGCCCACTTAAACTTGGTTAAGCCGTTATACGAAAAACGCCAGTTAGGCATAGGTATCGAGTTGAACGGATTGAGCGAAACACTGTTGGGGTTTTGCTTGTTATATGCAGCAAGGAAAGCCGGTATCAGCACATCCTGCGACAAAGGTCCGTAACCATCCGAAAATCCTGCTGAATAAAGTGAATCGCTCGGGTTGTAATAGGTTTTATTCTTTACACTATTTGCATTTCTGGCACCTAAGCGCTGCGAAATAATGGCTCTATCTGCAATAAAATTATTGTATATGTTTGAATATCCTGTGGCAGATATCTTGCTGAACATAGTTTTGATAGGGAGGTACGAAATACTGTAGGCGCCCGACTGAACAGGGTTAAGATGCTGATAAGACCCTGTTTGAACGCCATTAATAGTAGTGTCAATGTATTTAAAATACTCCGAAAAATTGTTCGAGTAATCTCTGAAAAGCGTAAGGTCTATTTTTACATCAGTCCATGGTTCAAAGCTTGCCGTGGCATCAACCCGGTCATCGCGGTTTTGGGTAAACTGCTGGTTCAACAAGGTATCATGGCTTATCCAGTTATTGGCTGCTGCGCGGTTTAGCCAGGCCAGCCTTTGCTGTGTATTTACGCCATTAATAAATTTATCGCCCGGTTGCCCGCCAAATACAAAGGCATAGCCCGGCCCGTTCGGCACCAGCGTTCCGCCTTCGTTAGTATAATCATTTCCTAAAATGCGCGAGTAAGGCTCAAAGCCCGGCAGGGTTGTGGCCTTGTTTTCTTTATAGTCAATACCAATCTTTTTAAGCGACAATAATGGCCGCATAATGAAGGATATGAACGGATCTGAAGGATATTGTTTACTGTGATAATCCTTCCATTTGGCCCTGATGGCTTTCTTGTTATCCTTGATCTGCTTTTTCAGTTTAGTGATCTCCGCCGTACGCTTATCCTCCTCCATCGATTGGTCGTCCTTGACTATCTGCAAGTCGCCTTTTAGCTTTTCGCCTTTTTCCTTCAGTTTCTCTATCTCATCTTTTATTTTTTTCCGGGCATTCTTAATGGCGTCGCGCTTTTTATCGTTTTCCTTTTTATCGCCGAGGTTAGGGTTAGGAGAATCGTATGTTTTCAGGAACGGACTCTTATCGTATATTTTTCTGAAGTTAAGATCGATTTTGGCATGATCGTTTTGCGAGTTGTTAATGATGTTACCCAGGGTACTTTGTACCAGCGTATTCGAATCGGCATTAGGGTGTGCAGGGTCAGGTCCCGGACCTTTTAATTGCAATGGCAACGCCGTCCAGTTATAAGTGGCCGCATAGCCTGCGTTGGCAGTGATAAAATCAAGTGCCGGAATTTTACTGATTGGCAGTACATAATTTACCGCCAGGTTTTGGTTATAGTTGGTGTTACGTCCGCCCTCCAAAACCTTATTCCACACCTGCTGCTTTGCTTCAGGGGTGTTGATCAATCCCGCTGGCTCATCAATTACGGCCTGGTCGTTGGCACTGTAATCTAAGCTGAGCGATTTGAAAGGGTTATACTTAAAGGTATAAGTTCTGTTCCATAAAAATGTTTTGGCATACTCCGTAGGTATTGGAAAATCAACGCCTCCGTCGGCCAACGAACGCAGCTGTATGGTATTTAATACCCGGTTCCAGTTAGAGGTAACCGCCATGGTTGATGGATACGGATTAAAATTGAAATCCCTCACCAGATCAAACCACTTGGATTTCGATTTAATGACTTTTTTAAACGGAGAAAGCTCTTTAGCCTGAGGGGCAAAACTCCAACTGGCTATACCCACCCATGTTTTTACTGAGTTGTTGGCAGTAAAAGGATCGCTATACTTTATTTCGTTTTGCGAATACGTGAAGTTAAAGTTGCCGGGGTCGTAAATATGCGGCCGCTTCGATTTGGTTTTCGGCACTATCCTGATATTGGTAAAGTTAAAACCGCGGGTGGTATTAATGGTCTGCACCTCGCGCTGATAAGCTCTCAACGAGTCGGCGCCATACAGATTTCTGATAATGGCAAACTGGTCTTTGGCCTTAATGTCAAATTGATATGGATCATATTCAGGCGTGCTGAATGATTGGGCATAGTTGGCGTAAAAAGGAATACGTACGCCCAGCGCTGCAGGTAAAAATTTACCTGCCTCTATCTGCGTTGTAAAGTTATAGGCGTACAGGTTATCCTTGGTCAGCTGGTCAAGCGTTTGGTCAACCTGCCCGAAGCCCGCAGTATGCATATTACCTGCAAGGCTTACGTTACCCAAATCGGCCATTTTAATATTTACGTTGGCCAACGCCGCTGCACCACCTTGTTCATTAAAACCGTCCATCCGTAATTCATCAAACCATACTTCCACGCACTTTGGCTGACCATCATCCTTATTGCCGGGCAAAGGATTATAGGGCGCCCCTTTATGCGGGTTATGAATACCCAACATAACCGTTTTTACCCCTCCAATGTCGGGGTTACCTTTAATGGTAATCAGGTTACCGTGGGCATCGGTAGATGTAAATGGCGCATTGAGCGGAAATCCATTGGTAGCATTTCTCTTTTCTTTCAGGGTAATAAAGTCCTGCAAGGTAATAGTCATCGAATTACTATCGGGCCAAACAGATTCCTGGTCGGTAGGGCTGCTGTTATTATAAACTCCGTCAGGCGTAATTTTTAAAGGCACCTCATATTCATAATAATTATCAACAAAATCTGAGCCGATACGGATGAAAGCGGTAACCTCACTATCGCGCACTACCGGTTCGTCAAGTATCCGGTTGGCGTGAATGTACATTTCAAGCCTTTTATAATTTCTAAGGTCAAGATTAATGTTCTTAAACACTGCTTTCCGCTGGCAATCCTGCAGGTCGCAAACGTTCAGCGCCAGCGATTGCTCATCCTGCTGCACATACTGGTTGGTTTGTGCGCCCAGCACCTGCTGCCTTAAAATGCCCGGAGGCAACACGTAGTTTACCGGCGCCTTGCTACCGTTATTTTCCAGGCCTACCGAGCCTACGTTAAAGAAAGCCTGTGCAGTTGGGTGCGGGCTTACACCATCGCAACCATCATCTAACGACAGGTCATACGTTCTCCATTGGTTACGGGTAAGCTGTAGCGTACCAAAACGGAAGATGATGGAAGAATCAGAAAACCCTGTCAGGAACATCCGCATAAACTGGATAGATGTAAAATCGCCAATAGAGCCAACCCGGTTGGCATAAGAGCTTATAGGGATGCGGAATTGCAGCCAGCGGGCCTTAGTGCCGGTTCCGTCGGCAACAATGTTGGGGTCGTTGTTGCCGTCTTCTTCGGTTACTATATAGGGGTTAGTTCCAACATTCATACCCGGTACCATGTGAACCACGTACTGAAAGTACTCTTCGTCCTCATTCATGGTATTATCGTTATTGATATCCTCTTTATCAGGCAAACTGGTTCCGGCAGTAGTAGAAATGCTGTTGGTTTGCACCGGCGAGTTACCTTCGGTTCCTGCAAAGTATTTATAACGGTTTATGATAGAGGGCTCGTTGGCAAAAAAGTTGGGGTCCTGGAAATAGTAATAGTCATCCGAGCTGGGGTCATTGTTCAGCTGGGCAACCGCTGCCGGGTTAGTAACAGTAGCATTAATATTGGCAAGGAATGTGGCCTTGCGCACTCTTTCCTCGGCATCAGGTAAACCATCCAAACCAACGTCCTGTACGGGGCGAAGGGTAGGGTCATTATCAAACGCATTAACCAGCGGAACCAGTTTAGGCACAATTCCCCAGAAAGTAGTATCCACCGTTGTTGGATCGGTAGTAATACCATTTTCAAATGCCTGGCGCGAATCCTGTAAGATATCTTCTGAAATATTACCCAGGTCAATGTATAAATATCCCCCCTGGCTGGTGGCGTGCTGCTCCTGGAACGGGTCCATCAGCCAAAACTCAATATACTCCACATTGGTGGCCACAAAGTCGGTGTTATCCATGCTGCGCATAATACCGCCCCACCTGTTCTGAGGGCTTTTTAAACTTCCGTCTGAATTAAGACCCGCAGAATATGGCGGCGCTCCGTTGGGCTTGCTTTCGTAATTGTAAGGCCCTCTCTCTCTGGGAAAATAGGCAATATCAAAAGTATAAAGGTTAACGTCCAACGTTCCGGGAGTTGCATTAGGATAAACTTCCTGGTAAGGCACCAAACGCACATAGTTGTTGGTGATATCAGTATATGGGTTGGTATTATTATAAACCACTGCCGGCGATGTTTGCTGGGTATAGAACGAGTTATCTATACGATACCACGAAATCAAAGCTCTGTTATAACCATAGCGTTCATCGCTTACTAAACCCGCTTCAGGGAACATAGGCCTGCCGCTCGGACCGGGAGAGTTTCTTGGGGTAGAAGCCAGCTTCCAGGCAATAGGCGGGGTCTTTAAATCGTAGCCCGAGCTGGTTCCTTCAAAATCATCAATATATATCTGTCCGTTATGGCCGGCATCATTAATGGCTTTAGAGTGGCCCGGTTTTAAATATGCAAACTCGCCGTATGCCGAAAGTGTCGACATTTCTTTGGTAGGGTAAAGCTTGTTCAACGCTTTGGTCAACCATGGCAGGTTGGTTTTATACGTTCCATCAAGACCCATGATGTCGTTCTTAATAGGCTCGTCACCAATGTTCACTTTCTGCGTAAAAGGCCGCTCAGCTAACTGTATGAAGGTTCCACCCAGATTTAATTTATCGTTCACTTTGTAATCCAGACGGGTGCCATATAACGACTGTGTTTGGGTAGCAAACTGGTTGTTGTTTTCGTAATCAATTTTTATTTGCTGGCCGCTGTTTAGTATAGATTGGTTGGTAATAGTTACCCGGCCCAGGTTATAATCAACGGTGTAATCCTGGTTCTCAATCAACTTAACTCCACCAGCCGTTACCACCACCGATCCCCTGGGTATATTACCGGCGCCCAAGGATATCTGGCTGCCGTTGGTACCCATGTAGGTACCCTTAATAACAAACCGGTTATACTGCGGAAACTGCTGTGCTTCGTACTTGGTTGAGTCGTATAATTGTTGGTATACGTACGTGCCTGTGTCAGCAGCGCTTCCGCACTGTTCTATTTTGGCAGCCAGGTTTTTACCAAAAGGCTCTTTAACCGTAAATATCAGCTTGCCGTTTTGCGGTAAAATGTCCACCCCGGGTATAAAGTCGAAAAGCCCGTCTCCATCTGGTGGCAGGGGGTCGTTGTTCATGTCCAGGTTATCCAGGTTTAATACATGTAACAGGGGTTTGCCTTCTAAACATCCCGATGGCAGGTATCGCTTTAAGCCGCCTCCCGGGTCGTTATAATAAATATCAAGGAAGAACTTTTTATTGCTGATACCGAAGGCCCCTAACGAGTAGATGTTCTTCATCATCAGGTTCCAGATAGGCAGGTTAACGCGGGGTGCGGTTCCTTTCAATAATTTCAGGATAAGATCTTTTGCAACCGAGCCTGAGTCAGGAGGCAGCTGATCGCCAAACTCACCAACCTGAAAAACCTGTCCGTTATATTCGTACTGGAAAGCAACACCCAAAATGTCGTTGGGGTTTAATTGCGAGTTAATGGAGATATAGCCCAACTGCGGGTTATAGGTAAACTCATTGGGGTTCAGTTTACGGGCATAGGTCTTTTCAAAGTCCTGGCCTTGCTGCAGGTTATATCCGGGGCCCTGTAATACCGCAACTATATTACCATCTAACCGGTTTGAGGGCACCGAGGTAAGGTGGTTATAAATGCTGTTGGCCGTGTTGCGCGGGCGGCCGTCACCTGCGGCGGTTGATTGTATCTGGTTGCTGTAAGGCTGTGCTTCACCAAGGTCCATTAATCCCACTATGTTACGTACGTTGGTGGTGGCGTTGGTACGATTGGTTACCCAAACTTCAATACGCGTAATGTTTACTACTGAGTTTATTTTTGGCAATTGCGAAAGGGCTCCGTCGTACTGATTATAGAAAAACTGCGCCAGGAAGAAGTTCTTGTTCTCTTCGTATTGATCAGAGTTTACAGAGAAAGTTTGCTGTTGTGCTCCGTTTTGCAGCGTAATGCTCTGCTTTTTTGATTGCTGCTGTGATACAACACTGGTCCAGGTTAAACGGCCGAACTGCAACACAGTTTTTACGCCAAAAAGCGACTGGCTACCGGTAATTAAACGCGTAGGCAAAGGCAAACTTACATTACCCGCTTCGATAGATTTAATGATATCGTCTTTACCACCTGTGTAACCGATCTTTACTGTATTATCAAAAGCAAAACCCGACTGGGTGTTGTACTTAATACCCAACTGTAACTTGTCGCCTATCTTACCGATCACGTTCATGTTAATGTTCATGTCAAAGTTGAAACCGCCGGTTTGGCGGTTACGGATAGGGATGTTCGGGTTAGCCGTTTTTTGAATATTGGCACCCAGGGTCATTTCTACATTGCCCTGTGGTTTTATTTCAATCTTGCTTCCGCCAAATAAACGGTCAATGATCTGGTTCTTTATCTGCACCGGTGGTACCAGGCTCTTCTCTTCTACCAGGTTTACTGCATTGGCACGCTCCTTCCAGTAGTCTTTCATTTCCTGTTGTTCGGTGTACTTCATGTAATCCGAATAACTCAGATACATGGGCGGGCGGACATCAACACCCCCAACCTTTTCTGATACCACATACATGCCGGTTTCAGGGTCGTACTCAACGGTTTCCTGCATTACCGGTGGGTCTTTTAAATAAAAAGGGTCTGTTTGTTTATCAGTAACAAAATCACCCTCTCTGTCCGTCATCGGGTACTTGAGCTTTACCTGTGGGGTAGTAGTGGGTGTATCGGGTACTGGCAACGGAGTGGCTGGCTCAGGCACTACATATCTGAAAGGCGCACGAACACTTTCGGCATAAGCTGCATAAAGCAGGCCCATACAGCTAACCGCAATAACCCAGGTAAATATTTTTTTCTTGCCTTTCACTCCTTATCTAAAAGTTGTACAATTTTATTTCGCTACTCCGGTGCCAGATTGGTGAGTCTTACTTCCGGAGCATTATTCATTACAATAACTTCAATGCTTCTTTTATCAAGCCTTCAACATTGCGGGATTCCCCGCCGCCCTGCAATTTTGCTACCACCTTTTCAGCCGCTTGTTTGTTGAATCCAAGGGCAACGAGTGCAGATAACGCTTCCTCTTTCATTGTATTGTTTGGGGTTGAAACCAAAAGTGCTTCGGTGCTCATCTTGCCTACCTTGTCTTTCAACTCAAGGATGATCCTTTTGGCTGATTTGGGGCCTATACCCTTAATACTTTGAATCAAAGCCTCGTTTTCGCCCAAAATTGCTGTTCTTATCTCGTCGGGTTTAAAGGAAGAAAGCATTACCCTGGCTGTAGAAGCACCTACCCCCGAAACTGATATTAACTTTTCGAAGAGGTCTTTCTCCTGCTCTTCAAAAAAACCATACAGCTCAAAACCAGAAACCGATTGGTTTTCGCTTTTAACAATCAGCGAGGTTTGCAGCCGGCAGGAGTCCAGGTGTTGAATCTTTTCAAAGGTGTTCAGGCTGATCTTAACCATATAGCCTATACCACCCGTTTCAAGGTAAATATGGGTTGGGCTTTTGAATGTAATTTTTCCGGTTAGGTACGCTATCATGCCTTACAAAACTGTTTTGCGCTAAAATAGATTTCTTTCGTTATTCAACTGTAGAAAGGCGCTATAGGCAGGTTGTTTATAAGGTCTATTTGTTAAGAATGATATGTTGAGTGTCTAATTATACTGTGTTATACCGTTGAAAATTGCATTAATTTTTCTGAAAATGCAAGTAAATCAGATTCGTGGAACTTATCTGCCAACACCTGTACACCAATGGGCAAGCCCTGTTTATCAGCCGCAAGTGGCAAAGAAATAGCCGGTATGCCGGTAAGGTTAGCCAGCACGGTATAAATATCGGCCAGGTACATCTCCACAGGATCGTTCGTCTTCTCTCCAAATTTAAAAGCAACCGTAGGGCTGGTAGGCATAATGATAAAATCGTACTCCTTGAAAATTGCCCGTATTTTATCGGTCAGTATTCTTCTCACTTTTTGCGCACGGCTGTAGTAGGCATCGTAATAGCCTGAGCTTAATACAAAAGTGCCCAATATGATACGGTTCTTTACCTCTTTGCCAAAACCTTCGGTGCGCGATTTTTTATATACCGCTTCCATTTCATGTGCTTCTTTACTGCGGTAACCATAATGCACACCGTCAAAACGCGCCAGATTAGAAGATGCTTCAGCAGTAGAGAGGACGTAGTAAGTGGCTATCAGGTGGTCTAAGAACGCAAAATCGATTTCACCAACGGTATGGCCTTCATTTTTCAAATCAGCTATCAGACCCTCAACGGCGTCTTTCACTTCAGTATGTAAGCCTGCACTGGTAAGGGTAGTGGGGAAAACTGCAATCTTAGCCTTTTTCTCAAAGCTCAGTTCGGCCGAATAGGTATTTACTTTTTGAGAAGCGGAAGTGGAGTCGTAATTGTCTTTACCGGATATAACTTCCATAACCAGGGCGCAGTCCTCAACCGAGGTAGTAAAAGGCCCGATCTGATCGAATGATGAGGCATAGGCAATTAAACCATACCTGGAAACACGGCCATAGGTAGGCTTTAAGCCAACCACCCCGCAAAACGAAGCCGGCTGGCGTATTGAGCCACCGGTATCAGAACCTAACGACACCTGGCACAAACCGGCCTGAACTGCTACTGCCGAGCCACCCGATGAGCCACCGGGAACCCGGCTGTTGTCTGCCGCATTCAGCACGTTGCCGTAAGCCGAGTTTTCGTTACTTGAGCCCATGGCAAACTCATCGCAATTAGTGCGGCCAATGATGATTGCATCTTCGGCCAAAAGGCGCTCAACTACCGTTGAATCATATAGCGAGGTAAACCCTTCTAAGATCTTTGAACCGGCCGAAACTTTGTGGCCCTTATAACAAATGTTGTCTTTAATAGCTATTACAATGCCAAATAATTTACCTGTTGTGTGTCCGTCTTTAAGCTTTTTATCAAGAAAGCAGGCCCTTGCCAAAGCGTCTTCAGCAAAAACCTCTAAAAAAGCATTCAGGTGTTTGCTAGCTTCAATTCTGGCTAAATACCTATTCACCAGGCTTTCGCAGGTTAGCGCGCCCGTACTCAGTTCTGACTGAACTTGCCGTATGGTTAAACCGGACAACTCCGCCACCTCAATTTAAATTAAAATTGACCAGGAAATTCATAGCTGTTTGGGGGAGACGGTTAGGCCTTTTTTTCTTCGGTTACCGTTTCTTTTGCAGGGGCAGGCGGAGAAGTTACAGGTTTCTCTCTCATACCTTGTTCAATCTCCTGTTTTATATTGCTCTTGGCGGCATTAAACTCTCTTACACCCTCACCAACACCACGCATTAACTCAGGGATCTTTTTACCCCCGAATAAAAATACGGCCAATACCAATATCAATACCAAATGCTCTATCTGAAAAATGCTGCTATATTCTACTTGCATGATTTCTTAGTTTACTTAGTGCAAAACTACATAAAAATGTTGAAAACACCAGAGTTGGTGAAGTTTAACAAAGGGTAATAAAGGGAAAGGTAAATTTTGCCTGTGAGTTTAGTGCCGGTTCGGAGGTTGTTGAGTGCTTTTATTTTGCCGTATAACCTCAGATAATGGACGCCGGAATAACGCCGAGCCTTGATCTGGATGTCATTGAAAAGCAAAAAATATGCTGAGAATAACAACATAACCCTATTTCTGTTAACTGATTTACTATTAAATAAGGTTACCAGCTAATAGTACAAATTTACTGGCGAATTGCCGGTTAGTAATTGGGTGTATAAGCTTAGCGAAGGTGAGGTTAATTACCAGTGCACTACCTGCAATAAAAAAGAATTCTGTTTTTAAAGATTGAAGTATTGAACAGTGAGGAATTCCTTTTAAAACAGGTGGCAAAAAAAGATAAATAACTCCGCGGCTGACCTACTCGGCAATCTTGTCACCTCTTAGTAACCGGTATCTTTTCCGGGCTTCAATTACCAGCAAAGAATTGCTGAAATCGGTTATAATGCTCTTGTACAGCTCCATGGCCTTATCCTTGTTGTGCAGCTGCTGCTCGTTAATTTCGGCCAGTAAAAAGGTGGCATCATCGCCTTTAAGGTCAGTTTTGTAATTCTTTAAAATGTCTTCAAGCAGCGGTATTGCTTTGTCAAACTCCTTATGCTTTACATCCATTTCGGCCTTGGTATATTCAATGTCATCTGTTAGTGCGTGGCCGGGAAATAGTTTGGTGATAGAGTCTAGTGTAACCACTGCATCGCTGTCTTTGTTCTGAAACTCCAGCAGCTCGGCCCGTGCATACATTTGCATTGGTGTGGCTACGGTATCTAAACCCAGGTTATCGATAATAAAAACCGATAGTTTTATAGCATCGTTGCTGATAAGCTCAGAGGTGGCCGACTTCAAAACCTCCAGCTGCGTTTGTGCCCAGTCGAAGTCGCCTTTGTAGTAGGCCAGCTTGGCATTTCTGAAACGGGCATCCTCACCCAGCGGAGAGTCTTTTTCATCTTTATCAACCTGCGAGTATAAAAGGGTCGACTCCCATACATCGCCGCTAATCAAATAAAAATCTCCCAGCGATAGTTTGGTCTGGTTCTTCAACTTATTTACCACACCCGGCATTTTTAAAATTTCGTTGCACAAATCAATGCCACCCGGTATATCGTGCAGATAGAAACCTTCCAAATCAGCCAGGTCTTTCATACTTTGGGCAGTGCGGAAATTACGGTCGTTGTCATTGATAAACGCCAGGTAGTCGTTCTTCAGGCCCAAAAGGTCTTCCTGCGTGTAATTCAGGGTTTTAGATACCTTTTCCTTGCGGCAGTTCAACAATTCGGTACGGCCCTGAAAATACAGGTCGCTGTTCTTACCTTTGTTCACTACATACTCAAATCCGTTAATAGCGGCGTCGTAATCGCCTTCTGTTTGTGCCATGCGGGCAATGGTTAAAACGCGCGTGCCGTTCTCTCCTTTGCGCTTATCCAGAGCTTTCATTTGCGCCAGTGCACCTTCAAAATCCTTATTCTGTATATAAACCCAGGTAAGCAGGTCAATAAACTCTTCGTTACTGTTGCTTTTTTGCACCTTGCCGTAAAGCTGGGTTTCCAGTTGCTCAAGCAACCTGGCTTCGTCTTTGTTGGTTTGTACCGTGTTTTTTACAATCTGTTCGTTCTGCGGGTTCATTTCAATGTTCAGCAGAAAATATTTTACCGCGTTCGCGTCATCGCCTTTATTCATGTAAGCGTTAGCCAGCTCCATGCTATAGTAAGTCTCGTTTTTAACGGCCTTGCTGCCTTTTTCATAAGTGGCAATCACATAGTCGTATAACCGGTAATTTTCATAGCTATTGGCCAGGCTGCGCACGGCAGGCTCATAAGGTTTAAGCTCTTTCAGTGCTAAATCGTATTGCTCTTTACTTTTTGCGGCATCAGGTATTTGCGAGTATAAGTAGCCCAAGTCTATTACAAACTGGCTGTTGGTGCTGTTTTTTTTGATTTCGCGCTTAACCACCTTTTCAAGGTCATCATATTTTTTAAGCGATAAAAGACATTGGTAAAGCGGGGTATAAAACTTTATATCGTAATTGCTCTTCTCCCACAACGATTGAAACAGCTCGGCAGCCTTATCAAACTCGCCCTCCTGCAGGTAGCTGTTGGCCAGCGTTTCATCGCGCCCGGGCTGTGCTTTAACCAGCACCAGAAGCGAAAACTGCAAGGCAATAAGAAGAATGATCTTTTTCATTATAAGGCTGAAATTAACTGAACTTGCCCACAGGCGCTAAGTTATTTAAGTATTTTAACCGGCAGTACAAATTGTTTTGCACGTGGGCACGGAGTAAAATCCGGGTATTACATTTTTCAGCATAACAGCCTTTTTATATTCCCCCAATTCTGCTCTGCTGTTCTTCGTGCATCATTGTTTTTAGCCTATACGCCTTGTATATGCGGCCCAGGCTATAAGCCCTGCTGCTGAACCCACCGCATCGGCGGCCTCATCCAGCCACTCAAAATGGCGGTCAGTAGTCAGGGTTTCCTGCATTATTTCAATAAGCAGGCCGTAAGCGCAGCCAATAACAAATATTTTAATCCAGGCACCGGTATGTAATGAGTCGAACGTTTGCTGTTTTATCCAACCCCAACTCATCAATATCGACAGCACAAAATAGAAGGTAAAATGTACCAGCTTATCAAAATTAGGTATGGCAATGTGTGGCAAATGATGCGCGGGCATCATGCACAGATATAAAATAAAAGCCGCCCATAAAATGGACGGCCAATTATATTTTAAATATGGATTTGCTTGCATTGGTTTTACCTTTTTACAGGCTAATCTTTATTAAGCCCCAACGTGTGCTTTATAAGCGTCGGCGTCCATCAGGCTGTCAAGGTCTGCGGCATTGGTAAACTCAATCTTTATCATCCAGCCTTTGCCGTATGGGTCAGTATTCACTGCTTCAGGGTTATCGTTCAGGGCGCTGTTTTTTTCAAGCACCTTGCCGCCAACCGGCATAAAAAGGTCCGATACGGTTTTAACCGCTTCAACGGTTCCGAAAACCGCGTCTTTTGCAAAGGTTTCGCCAACGCTTTCTACCTCTACATAAACAATATCGCCCAGTTCTTTTTGTGCGAAATCTGATATTCCCACATAACCGGTATTACCTTCAACACGAACCCACTCGTGTTCTTTACTGTATTTTAAATCTGCTGGAAAGTTCATTGGCTTCTTTTTTTGAGTGATGCGAAAATAAGAAACAAGTTAAGTTTCGGAAATTAAATTATTCGCTCAAAAAATACGGAATACAATGGAACGCTGATTTATTATGATTTTTATAATAAACAGCCTGGTTCGGGAATGCACTCAAAAATGTGGTCGCTACTTTACGGTGCTAATTCAGGCAAATATCGAAGCTTACTACATTGGTAATAATGGTTTCGGCAGCGCCTTTAACAATGTTGAAGGTGTGATTGTTAATGCTGACAACTATAGATTGGTTATCGCCCGAGTTCTCTTTAATTTCAACCAAATCGCCGGGGAAAACGCCCATTTCAAAAAATTTGGCGCAAAGCTGGCTGTTTCGCATGTCTACAATAAATGCACGTTGTCCGGGTTTCAGGTGTGTCAGTGGCTTCACAGTGTTCAAGTTTACTTACAATGTAAACGACGTAAATAGGTTTGTCAAGGGCAAATGCAGCATATTTTTTCTGTGTTACAACTTATATCCGGTAACCGTAGGTAATTGCCTAGCTATTGTGGCTCAGGTGGTGGCCACCAAAGTTAGGACAATCGCATTTGGTGGCTTTGCAGCCCGGCAGAGCGGTTAAAACAACCAGGGCTGCAAAGGCTACCCATACTATACGCACAATATGTTTAATTTGCTTAGGCATACTACTTTTAACTTTTACCGGTAAAAATAATTCTTCTGATTGGAACGCAGACGCAAAATTTTAGTTGCCCCGCTTGATTGGGGCCTTGGCCATGCTACCCGCTGCATTCCCCTCATCAGGGCTTTGTTAAAACGAAATGCCGAAGTAATTATTGCCGGTAGTGGCGCCTCGGCTACCTTGCTGAAAGATGAATTTCCGGAACTGAAGCAGTATCTTTTACCGGGCTATAACCCCAGATATTCATCCAGACCGGACGATAGTGCCATGGTGTGGACCATGGGCCGGCAATTGCCCCATTTTATTAAAACCATTAACCGGGAACACCTACAGGTTAACCAGCTGGTTAAAAAAGAAAAGATAGATGTGGTGATATCAGACAACCGGTATGGTTGCTATTCTTCAGCAGCAACCTCGGTATTTATTACCCATCAGCCTTATATCCTGATGCCGGAGAAATTTAAATGGATGGAACCGGGGGTAAACTTTTTTAACCGGCGGCAAATTGGCCGGTTTAATGCCTGCTGGATACCGGCACCCGATGGGCAATTACTGGGACAAATGTTGCCAGCCACCCTGCCTGGTAATTACCGGTTTATAGGCTACCTGTCGCGGTTTACAAAACAACCGCAGGAAACCAAATATGATATAGTTGTTGTGGCCTCGGGCCCTGAGCCGCAACGAAAAATGTTGGTGGATATGCTACGCCAACAGCTAAAGCAAAGCCCTTGGGATGTGTTTTTAGTGCAGGGTATTGTGCGTGGGCAAGAGCGAATATATGCGGCAGATAACTTCACTGAGGCCAATTACCTGAACAGCGAAAAGTTGTGCAGGTTAATTCAGCAGGCTGATATGGTCATTGCCCGGCCGGGTTACAGTACTGTTATGGACCTGGCCCGGTTGGGTAAAAAGGCAATTTTTATACCCACACCCGGGCAAACAGAACAGGCGCACCTGGCCAAGAGGTTAATGGAACAGGGTATTGCTTTTTCGATGGACCAATCGGCCTTTAATTTGGCTACAGCGGTAAAAAAAGCTGATAAGTTGAGCGGTTTTACGAATTTTGCAGCCGATAACTCACTTTTGGAACAGGCAATTCAATCAATTCTATGATCAAGCTTATTAAAAGTTTTGGCTATGCACTGAAAGGAATGTTCATTGCCCTGCGCGATGAGCAGAACATGCGCATACACCTGGCGGCTATAGCGGTGGTTACGGTTGCCGGAATTTACCTGGGCCTTACTGCCATTGAATGGGCCGTTATTGCACTTACTATTGGCTTTGTGGTATCCATGGAAATGGTCAATTCGGCCATAGAGGCTATTGTAGACCACGTATCACCCGAATATCACAAAGAGGCCGGCCGTATTAAGGACCTGGCCGCCGGTGCCGTTTTAGTAGCTGCTATTGTAGCTACTGTAATAGCCGTTTATATTTTCGGGAACAAGATCTTCAATCTGATATTTTAAATTAGTGCAGCGTAAAGTAAACGCCCTGGTGGTAATGGCGTCCCCGCCAACCACTTTGACACCTTAATTCAATAACCATCCCCATGGCTATTCATTACCGCAAACTTCTTCCACCTGATACCACCCAATACCGGGCAATAAGGCTTGAAGCCCTGAAGCTTTTTCCCGAAAGTTTTGGATCTGATTACGAATCGGAGGCAGCCAAACCCAAACTCGGCTTCGAAATAAATATTGAGCAACAGTTGCCCGACGCGTTTATAGTTGGCGCATTTGACGATGATAAGCTTTTCGGCATTTGTGGTTTTGTGCGCGAGTTACGTCCCAAAACAAAGCATCGCGGGCTCATTATTCAAATGTATATTCAACCTGCTTACCAGGGCCGGAAGCGGGGCCTGCATTTATTACAGGCTACTATGGCCGAAGCCTTTAAAATACCGGAGGTTGATCAGATAGTTTTAGGCGTGATAAGCCATAACATCAGCGCTTTAAAAACTTACCGGCAGGCAGGATTTAAGGAATTTGGCACGCACCCCAACTACCTGAAAACCGGCGATAGATACTTTGACGAAAAGTTGATGGTAATATTCAGAAATCAGTGAGGCATCTATTGCTGAAAACCAAGCCTGTCTTCTTCAGGCAATGTTTCGGTTTTTTGCTGCTGCCGGGCAACACCTTCAGTTGAAGTTTCCTCAACAAAGAAATACTGCTGGAAAGCCAGGATAATAAACACACCGGTAGTAATAGCCGAATCTGCTACGTTAAACACCGGGCGGAAAAATTCGAAATATTCTCCACCCCAAAAAGGCATCCATTTTGGAAAGAAGCCGTGGGCTAAAGGGAACCATAACATATCTACCACCTGTCCGTGTAAAAAACCTGCATAGCCGCCGCCTTTAGGTAAAAACTCAGCCACTTTTCCATAGCTGTCGCTGAATATCATTCCGTAAAAAGCGCCGTCAATCATATTGCCAATGGCGCCGGCCAGTATCATTGAACAGGCTGTAATAAAACCCCAATGTGCCTTGGTTTTCAACAAATGCAAAACATACCAGATACCCCCGCCAACCGCCGCCAGCCTGAAAATGCTTAAAAACAATTTACCCCAAACACCCGGCAAAACCATACCGAAGGCCATACCCGGGTTTTCGGTAAAATGAAGGCGCCACCAGTTGGTAACAACGATCTCTTCCCCCATGATCATGTGCGTTTTTACCCATATTTTAACTGCCTGGTCGACAATTAAAACAGCAAGAACAATTAAAAAGGCTTTATATGGTTTCATGCGTGATATGCGTTCGTTTATGTTGTATTAATGGTGTTCCTGCAACTAATTTACTATGCTTCTCTTGTGCTATACGCCCACAATGGCATTAAGTTTTTATAAACAAGAACTTCAATTACCGTTACAATTTGCCGCTTGTTAAAAGGCCGTTTTACGCCAATAACGCCAACAAAAATACCCCGTAAAGAACTGCAAAGCTGCAATTCCGTTGCGGTTTTTGGCCAAAACCTTTGCGTTAAACTGTATTCTTAATTCAATTCCACTTTTACTTTCAATACTTCTTCATTCAGCTCCACCTCTTCAAAATCAGTCAGTGAATCAACCAGCAAAATCTCTTTTGCCAGAATTTCGTTGCTGATATAGTCTTTAAACTGAGATAACGCCAGTTCGAAGGTTTTGTTTTTTACTACCGATACGCGGATACGGTCAAGCACCTGGAAGTCCTTATCCTTCCTGATGTTTTGTACCTTATTTACAAACTCGCGGGCAGTTCCTTCGTTACGCAGTTCGTCGGTAATTTTTACATCCAGCGCTACAGTTATGGCGCCCTCACTGGCTACCAGCCAACCGGGGATGTCCTCACTAAGAATCTCAACATCACCAATTTCAAGGTTAAATGCTTCGCCATCCAGGTTAAGCGCAAAAACTTTGTCGCGCTCCAGCTGCTGCAGGTTTTCCTGTGTAAATGCTCCGATAGCCGCCTGCAGGCTTTTCATTTTGCCTCCCACTTTTTTACCGAGCTCGCGGAAGTTTGGTTTTATCTTCTTCTTCACAATGCCCGAAGTATCGCTGATGTATTCGATTGCCTTTACGTTTACTTCGCTCAAAATGTAACTTTCAACTTTCTGCAATTGCTCTTTCATGTGGTCGTTCAGCACCGGTATCATTATTTTTTGCAGCGGTTGGCGTACCTTTATTTTTTCCTTCTTACGCAGTGAGAGCACCAGCGAGCAGGCCTTCTGAGCCAGCTCCATTCTTTCTTCCAGCTCCTTATCAAGCTTACTTTCGTTAACTTTTGAAAGTGAAGTTAAATGCACTGAATCCCAATGATGGCCCGATTTGTTTTTGATAGCCTCTCCGCGTATGTTATCAGTCAGGTTTTTATACAACCACTCAGTAAAGAAGGGCGATACGGGGCTCATTAACTGCGCAACAACTGTCAAACACTGGTGCAGCGTCTCATAGGCCGAGCTTTTATCAGCACTCATCTCCCCCTTCCAGAATCTGCGGCGGCTTAAACGCACGTACCAGTTGCTTAAATGCTCATCTACAAAAGCTTCTATGGCACGGGCGGCTTTGGTTGGTTCATAGTCTTCATAATAACCGGTAACATCTTTTATCAGCGATTGAAGCTTAGAGATGATCCATCGGTCAAGCTCAGGTTTTTCATTAAAAGGTATCAGGTCGTTTTCATTTATCCTCCAGCCGTCAATATTGGCGTACAGGGCAAAGAACGAGTAGGTGTTATACAACGTACCGAAATGCGCACGGATAATATCCTGCACCCCGGCCAGATCAAATTTCATGTTATCCCATGGGTCGCTGTTGCGCATCATGTACCAGCGGGTGGCATCAGCCGAGTATTTGTTGATGGCCTCAAATGGGTCAACGATGTTGCCTAAACGTTTACTCATTTTGTTGCCGTTCTTATCCAGCAACAGACCATTCGACACTACGTTTTTATAAGCCACCGAATCAAACAACAAGGTGCCCAGAACATGCAGCGTAAAGAACCATCCACGGGTTTGATCAACACCCTCTGCAATAAAGTCGGCAGGAAAATTCCGTTGAAACTCTTCAACATTCTCAAATGGCCAATGCCATTGCGCATAAGGCATGGCACCGCTATCAAACCACACATCTATCAGGTCGCTCACCCTTTTCATGGGTTTACCCTTGGGTGAGATCAGCACTATCTCATCCACCAAAGGTTTATGCAGATCGATCTGGTTATGAAATACTTCTTTTTCAATAATTACATACTTGTTATGGCCGAGCTCTTTTGCTTTTACAATTTCGGTATAGAGTTGTTCAATAGAGCCGATAACCATTTCTTCGCTGCCATCTTCCGTTTTCCAGATAGGTAGGGGTGTGCCCCAGTAACGGCTGCGCGATAAATTCCAGTCTACCAGGTTTTCAAGCCATTGCCCAAAACGGCCTTCACCGGTATGGGCTGGTTTCCAGTTAATGGTTTTGTTCAGTTCAATCAACCGGTCTTTTACTGCTGTGGTTCTTATAAACCAGCTATCGAGTGGGTAATAAATAACCGGTTTGTCGGTACGCCAGCAGTGCGGGTAGTTGTGTTCGTATTTTTCAGTTTTAAAAAGCTTGTTCTCCAGCTTCAGTTTCAGCACAATCAAATCATCCACACTCATGTATTTTTCAAGGTGTGGTATAATGTCTTTCAGCTTTTCTTTTTGAACCTGCAGCTCGGCAAACTTCTCCTCATCAGTTAAATATGCTTCTTTGATATAGCGCTCACCCAATGGGAAAACAGGATCGTTTACTTCACTTACAAATTTACCTTGTTTATCAACCAGCGTTAAAGCGCCTATGCCGTTTTGCTTAGCCACTTTAAAGTCATCAGCACCAAACGAAGGAGCAATGTGGACTATACCTGTTCCATCAGTAGTGGTTACAAAATCACCTACCACAACTTTAAAGGCATCACCTTCGGTTGGTTGAGTATATGGCAATAACTGCTCGTATCTTAAACCGGCTAAGCCTGAGCTATGACCCAGATCTTCGCTGCTTTTTAACTCCAGGTTATTCCATTCAAAGGTTTTTTCCAATAAGTCTGCTGCCAGTATTACGCTTACTTCTTTTTTGGTGTAATAGTTAACGGTCTTTGCTTTTACATAACGGATATTACCACCTACTGCCAGGGCAGTGTTAGAAGGCAGGGTCCATGGCGTAGTGGTCCAGG
>Ga0316217_10003117_pt1 | contig 19245 bp, 8 predicted proteins | sample 1anoAmetaG_FD_203633 | JGI IMG/M metagenome (GOLD analysis project Ga0316217, IMG submission 203633) | Freshwater microbial communities from Trout Bog Lake, Wisconsin, USA - 1anoA | ecosystem: Environmental > Aquatic > Freshwater > Lake > Hypolimnion/Profundal zone | place: USA: Wisconsin...
TCACACTTGCCTTTATTTAAGGTTACTTAACATTTACTACTTTCGGTTGACTTATTAGTAAGGGGTTCTTCTTGAAAAGTGGATTTTATTTTTTCTACTTTACCTCTTGCACAGTATTTTATTGCTTTGGCTATTTTATTTACAATAAAGGCTTTTACTAATGTTATTTTTTCACTTCGAGTTTCTGTTATTCGATTGGTTTTTGAGATTTCACTTCTATGATCGCCTCTTTTTTGTCTTCTATTTTCTTTTATGCAATTGGCTTCGCCTCTTCTTATCTGATTGAAGCCTACTGACTATTTTTAACTAAAGTATGTTAGATTATGAGTTTAGTTTGTGTTTATTTTATCGCTGGTACCTAAGACTTTAGTAATGGGTTCTTTTTGGCCATGAGAGGGTTTTTAACAACTTTTTCGACTGTTTTCTTTTACATCTATGCAACTAGGGATTTAACTAGAGATGGTTTTTCTTCCTTGTTCGCTGATGCTAAAGCGTCTTCTGCAGAATTATTTTACATCCAAATTCTTATAATAACAAATAATCATCTATATTTTTAAACCTTAAATACTAAATTCGTATTAATTGACTAATCATCACGGCTTCACAGGAGTTTTCTTGCCATCCTCTGTCTTTTAACTCTCAAGCTTGTCGTCATTCTCTTATCTTTCGATGTCATAGTCTGAAAGCCACCAAGCAGACCATGTGCTTTCTGGCAATTTAGGAATCTAGTTCCTCCAATCCGAGAAATAGGCGGTTGAATTCTCAACTCTCTTATTCAAAGAAGACTAAATTAAAAATGTTCTACCTTTAATTCTTAAGTCAGTCTTCCATAGAATTATAATCTATGGGTGAAGTAGAATATTAATTGCAGTTCTTTAGAATTGGGAGTGTCTCCAGTGCTTAAAGCTGTTAATTCCTTTAGATAAAACTAAATTAGTTCATTTCGAGGCTAGGCATTCTTCATATAAATGTTTGCTTAAGTTACTGCATTATGTGTTAATTACTTTTTGTGTCAATCAGATACTGTGATTCAAAAGGAACTGATTGAGACCATTTTTTAGTTTCCACGTCGTTATATTCTGCAAGAGATTTTCCTTTGAGTGTGTTTTCCAAGAATTAAAGCACCATCTCCTTGGCTAGGTCGTTAGCTTTTGGCTCTAAAAGATATGATTGGACTAAATAAAGAGTTAATTACGATAAATTACAGCCTTGATGATGCTGGTATGGATACTAAAAGTGCAACTGTTAGTATTAATCAGCTTATTGATGCATCTTAGAACTAAAAGAGGTTTTTTGAAGTGGATAAAAATGTCGATCGCTTCAGCAAAAGCTCTCCCGAACAACTTATTTTCTGCAGCATTTCCTTTATTTGTAAACTTGATAGTTGAAACACATTTCGCGTAGTTGAGAGCTTCTTCCAATGGGTTTTTCTTTATTTTCTAGCTATATTATTTGCCGTAATAGTCAACTTTGTTTCTGAAAGCTTCAAGAGGAGATTATTCTTGGGCAGCTTGCTCAGCTTTTTTCTTTTTCTTCTTTTTCTTTCCTTCCTTCTCTTCTTTTGCGTCTTACTCAGCCTTTTTGGCTGCTTTTTTTTCATCTTCCTGCAGTTTATACACATACTACTTTAGATACCTAATCGCGATTCCAGCAGTCTCAGCATACTTCTTATCATCATAAATGTTGTCATTGAACTGTATCAATTAAACATATTCTCTCAAAGTCCATCTTCTGATGCAATAAGTATGGAAATCAAACTAATTGCTCTGAAAATCTAAAAACTGCTTATTAATGAAATCCAAATGCCTCAGCCCTGCTTCAAAATTCCTTTGCTTCAAGAAAGATTTTCCAGCCTAGATGATATACCAATGATTCTGCAGTTCATACAAACTAGAATCATCTCTCATGAATATTCTCAACACGATTTCTGCCAAATCTGGCTTTTAGCATTTCATCAAGAACTTTACACAAATGTTGTTCATGTAACGATCTGCAAGATCTGTTTTTCTTGCTTAGTTAATCGTCTTCAAAGCAAGCAGGTTATTGTGCTGTTTGTATTCAATCTAAGCCTTCACTAAGTAAAACTCAGGAACAGTGCAGGTATGCTTTATAGCTTTTAGGATGTACTCATAAGCCTTGGGCAAGTTTTCGAACCTATGAGAATAATGTTGGGCCAAGAAGTACAAACTCCAAAGATATTAAGAAGGCGAAACTGCCTCTGTACCATCAGGGTAAACATTCTTTTCAAGAGAACTTTCAAGCTTGAGGAAAATTGCTTCAATATCTGCATACTTTCCTGCTTCATATATCACCTGAATTTCTGTGTACAAGCTGATCAAATTTTTTTGATAGTATACTTTGACGAATTTTTCGAACTATTGCCGAAACTCTTAGCTATTTTAGATACAAGAAAGCTAATGGATATGCGCTATCTTTGATTTAAAATCGTTTTTTATCTTGATACAAGCGTCCTTTCTTGAGATATGCTTCAGGTTTTCGTATTGTTTCAGATATTACAAATTTTCAGGAAATTTCTTTAGTAAAAGCTATAAAGCATTAGCAGATTCCTCAATTTTTCCCACCTCTAAGCTTGCGTGATAAAGAAGTTCGTAGTACATAACTTAATCTTTTATTTGAACTTTATTTTTGTGAAGCTAATCATACATTTTCTCATAATTTTAGGCATCTCTGTAAGCTATTACACGATAAAGGTAATAATGAGCTATTTATGTAGGCTTGAGCTCAGTTGTTTTGATAAGGTTATCTAAAGAGACAAGAGCTTTAAAAAGTGATGAGAAATCTCCTCGCTGAATGAAAAAAGAAGTACCAAATGATGTGCCAAAGTAAATGAGACCCAGTTTTGGATAAGATTAGGTTTCTGCTTCAAAATAGCGTATCTTGATGCAACGTGATTGGTATGATCTCTAACTTGAATTTGAAGGCACGCAGTCTCTCTCATAAGTTGATTATTATCAGGTTACAACTTCAAAGCATTTTGAAAGCATTTAGCAGCTTCATAGAAATCTTTCTTTTGCTTATATATTGAGCCACAAGTGTGCCAACAGAACATACTTTTCATCTTGCTTTTGATGAGTGCTAGCTTGGACACTTCTAGTGCCTTAATTTCATCTCCTGTTGCTTGTAAAAACAGTGCCTTTAAGGCAAGTGTTTCAGGATGTTCGGGATGAATTTCAAGTAGTTTTTCAGTGTTTTTAAGCCCTTTTTTGTAATTCTTTGCGTCGTAAAATTTCTAGCTATGGGTGGAGGTACAGCAAGTTGCTTATAAGCTTGGGCATCCTTAGCTGGAAGACTCTCAGCCCCCTTATTGATCATCACTATAAAAGTTGAATAATAAAGATCTCTCAATACTTATTTAAATTAGATATTAAGATGATTATCAAATAAAAGCTATTGTCTATCATCACAAGAAAAACTCATTCTCCTCAATTTAGTTTGTTTTGATCACCTCTTTCTTAAATATCGCCTATATCAAATTTGGATGCTTTTTTTAGAAGTACTTATATTTTCGCTTTATTTGTATTCTTGTTTTTTTCATCAAAACTGAGATCAATGATAAATCAGTTCCATGTTTCTGTAACAGTTCAAGAAATTAACCTTCTTCTTTCTTGCTAAATAAGACTTCCTTTTTGACAGCTGACTTATTGAGTTGGTCTTTTTTGGTTGAAATGTCTTGTTTTTAAAGCGAATGACCCAAAGTAATCAAATTTGCAATGATCTATAGAGTTTGAGTTTGAGACTAATAGCTGGGACAAGGAATCAACAAATCTTCATAGTTAGATGATGTAGAGGCGCCACCGACACGATCGTTAGGTAATCAGGGAGTGGTAAGCCTATATTCTTTTAGATTTTTAGCTGTTGGTTTCCATAAATATTAATCAATAAATATAAAAGAATTGTGATTATTTATCATATTAAAGCTAAAAATTATCTTAAAGTTTCTGATTACTAATATCAATTGATGCTTTAGATTAAGTTAATGACTTATCATTTCAAAAGAAGTTGAGGCCAGGAATCAGATTCTTGATGAGAATCAACAAAAAGAATGCACTGATTCCTTTTGAAACCCAGTTTCTTATCTTGAATCCCCAACTTTGTTAATATTTTAATTTATCGTTCAATTTTTAAGTATTTATAGCTAATAGCCTTTAGAGGATGTCTTTATATTAGTTTTACGACTTTGGTTACCTCAAAAGTTTGAGCAAAGTCTATTCTTAAGTTGTTTTTCTTGAAAAGTAGGCTCTAATTAAAGCAAGCCAAATGATCAAAGCTCTTCTCAAATAAGTCCTTTGTATGAAAAGAGGTATTTTATCGTAGATTAGGTCTATAATAGTGGGAGTTTTGGGATATTCATGAATGTAGAACTCATAAACAACAAAAACAGTAGTGAGAGCCAACATAATCTTTCTAGATTTGGAAGCCTAGGTGTCTATCGTAAATGAAAGAATATAGAGGAAAGCAATGAAGTAGAATATGCCAGTTTCCGTGTAGAATGAGTTTTTTTTCAGTTCAACTACATCACCAAGTTTCATGCCTGTTGAGCTTATATCAAAATCCGTTATGTTGTACAAGTCATAGTAATTTGTTTATTGGTTCATTATCTTTTTCAATCCTTGGATCTGCTGAAATACTTATTGTTGACCTCCGTGGTCCGGATGATGAATTCTTAATGACTATTTAAAAGTTTTTCGGAATTCCTAAGGTTGGTATATTCTCGGAAGATTCATATTTTACAATACTGTGGGTGGCTCTATGAACTTTTGGACGAATGGCAACGGAGTAAGCAGCGCAGGAGTAAAGAAAATGTAAGGAGCCAAGGTGTTTGCAACTAAGAGAAAGATAATATTTTCTATCATGCGTATAATCTTAATATTTAATTGATTTGTTTAATCTTGTCATCAAGCTTTCACTGTTCTTTTAGTTTTTGAATGTTCAAGCAAACCGGTTCGACCCATCTAGCCACTTATCCTGCATCAACTAGCTTCAGTATCTTTGAACCTCCTTATTCTACATAAAAGGCAAGTTACTAAAGAGAATCTAGATGTTCATCATGTTTTTAGTTATCCAACGCAATTCCTTGACTGTCTTAGACTCTACAACTTTATGCTTGTTGATGAATTCGATTTTGGAAGTTTTCAGGTAATAATGCACTTAAACATCTTCATATTTAGCCTTTTGGCCTGTCTCTTTATTGGGTTTAATGATCATTTGTCCCGCTGAGTCACAATAATAGTACCTTTCATCTTTAGTTCTTCTTCAGCATCTTCATCGTCGAATTCAGCTAAAATTTTGCTCATCCTATTTCCCACTTCACTTTTGGTTACCTATTTTAGCGGTTTTTCCTCAGGCGGGTTATCGTCGACAGAAATATTGAATTAGGAAGAATTCAACTACTTGTTAACTTAAGAAGCAGCCGTTTGATACCTCATATTGATTGCTGCTTTTTTATACTACAGAGTCTTGATGAGATCCAAAATGTGTTTTTCGACTTATTAAATATGTTTTGAGTCAATGTAAGCTGCAATTTTACAAATAAGCTTCATGAGGATGGCAACAGAGTTTGTACAGATAAACGAAAGAGCAATTCCAAAGTGAGAGTTGTACTATTCGAGCTTGACTTTCTAAAGATGCTTCTGAATGCGTTTGTAGATCTAGTGAGAAATCTAAGTAAATTTTAAGCTACAGCGTTTTCAGGCAAGAACAAAAAGAGCTTAAATACAAGCATAAATAAAGAGCCGAAAGGGAGAATTTCGATTATGGCTAAGATATAGTACTCGAGCTTTAGGAAGATTGTGAAAATAAGCCATTTGGTGCATAATTTCTCCTGCCTTGACTTCTTGAGCTTACCTGATTAGAGCTCAAATATGATGCGATAGACTAAGACTGTGTACCCGACTACTGTTAAGAGTGCGGAGGTGAAATCGTAAAAAGCCATATTAAAAAATAATTTATAGTCTTGTAAAATAATTTAGAAAGTAAAGCATTTTGATAAAACAAAGATAATCATTCAATCAACTTATCTAGCTCTCATTTCCAAGCACAATATTTCCTCTTCGTTGTCACTTTACATCAAATAATCTTATTCTTGTTATTCTTGTTATGCTTCAATTGATTGTTATTCTGCTTCGTTCTCTTCATCAGATTCTTAAGATTTCATTCTTGCAGATCGAGTATTTTTCTTTCGCTTAGAAATTTTAGCTTTAGCTTTCGTTTTTGCTTTCGTGGCTGTAATTTTTGTTCCTACGATGAGTTTTCCTGGTTTTTTCTTTAGCATCTTAGACCTAAGAACCTTTTCCAGCCTTTACATTCTTGTCTTAAATCTCTTCAAGTCTTCGGGTTTCTACTTTTTAGAAAACACTTATTGAACCAAACTCTTGAACCTTGTAATTTCTCTTTATGCTTCATCGAATTTCTCTTATTTGATCAGTTTGCTTACTTTTTGCAAAGAAGAAGATGAAAACAGCGCAAAATTCGTATCATTCAATACGTCAGCAGCATTAAGGGCTAATTACCTATTATCATTGACGACCTGTAAAAATTGAGAACCATCTGGATTTCTGTAGGTAAGTTGCACTTGCATTGGTAATCTTTTCTGTTTTATCAGCCCTAAGTTCACTCCTTTTTTTTCTGCTTCTTAGTTTGTCAAGATCCTAAAATTGAATGTTAGCTCAGTATCCGCAGTAAAGTTGCCGAAATCTTGAGTAAGAATGGTCTTATCAGCTGAAATTTCGTCAGGATTAGCATTACCTATTTCGAAAAAATGGTTAACTACAATCCTCAAGTTACTCTAAGTTCCAAAGATGTTTTCTTTGGAAATCTTGTTAAATTCACTTCCAAGTAATTTAGGGTCGATTTTCATGATAGCGCCTCCAGTCGACATAGCTATTTTTCCTAAATGTTTGAGATTACAGTTATCTCCTTTAAGGCTCAAAATGCTTACCATGACTCCTTTTTATTTGGCATAGTTTGCGACCTTTGTATAAAATGAAGGTCCCAATAGACCTACATTTGCCTCACCATCTGTGCATAAAACAACTTTAGACCCTCTTTTCCGTCCGGCAAGCTGAATAGAAGTCAAAAGTCCTGGCCCTAAAGCTGTTGATCCATAGGTGCTCATTTGGCTAATAGTATTTTCAAGCTGCTTGAAATTGGTTTAGATAGAAAAAGCGAACTATTGAACTGTGTCGGAATATTAGACCATTTTATCGAAATCCATGTAGATATTTGAGGGGACCTTAAGATCTGTAGATTTTTGCTTGATTGCCACTTAGGAGCCAAACAATACGATTCCAATCTTTATTTTTTCACCTTAGAACTTCATCCTTTTTATCTCATCCCTAATAGCCTATTTCACTGCTTCTAATCTTCCCTTATTTTAGTAAATTGTATCCATACTGCCACTTATATCAATACAGTAAATCAAAACCTTCTCTCCTGTATTCTTTAGTTTATGCTATTATTTAACTGCGCCACTCAGAAGATAGCAAGCGTTTTAGTCTTTAGGAATAGGTATGTCTTGAGGGACTTCATTTCTTTCATGGCAAAACTCACAGGTCCAAATATTGAACAAATTTTATTTAATTAGCTGCTTTTCGGCATCTGTAAGGTTTTTGCTTCTAGAAGTTCTTCCTGTTACTGAGCTTTGTTTTTGCTAAGCTTTTTCTAAAACACTTAAATAGTTGAGTAAAGCTTTGCACTTTTTGCATTAGAAAGTTGGCTCAGTCACACATTTTTTCTAACACTAAGGCTGATTGTCAAACTTTAAGCTAAACTGTTGATATTCAACCTCAATAGGCTCCTAAGAATCAGATTCAGGAGCATTAGTATGGTTTTTTCCTGCCTTAGCCCTCTTTTTTTTAATTCCTGTAGCAGCTCTCTGTGCATGTACTGGTTGACAGGCGAATCTAGCTGTTTGTTTTGTCCTAGCCATTTATATCTCTTTTTTTATATAACAAACTATATCTTAGATAGCAGATAAATCAAACATTACCGAGGATTTCTTATGATTAAGGCAAAAATGTTTTAATGGCGGATTAAACATTTTAGGACCTTTAAGAGGGCAAGAAAAGCTTGAAAAGCCTTGCATAGATATTTTGTTACATTACAATCATTTATTCTTGAAAAGAGTCATTAATTCGATTATTAATAATAATAATCAAAAGCCAGGATAGAATTTTTTTGTTAAATTATCAAAAAGTTGCGATCCATGATTTATGAAGTAAACTCTCTGACTATAAATACAAATAGCTTAGAAAATGCTGAAGGATATTTAAAAAATTCAAATAGTTTTACAACAAAAGTTTTTTGCTGGGTATAGAACCTGATTTATATTGAACTAACGTTATTTTAAAATTCGTTTAGAGTTAAAAAGTATCCTTTTGATGATTCTTTATATTTAGCTGCTTATTTTACTGAAACTGCTGGTCCCAAAATCTTAGCTTTATCGTTTGTTTTTGTTCAACTTTCTTTATAAAAATTAGCATTATTCTTTTGCCACATGTCGAAAAAAGAGATGACCTTAGTTTACTATTACATACCTGAAGATAAAGACGACCCTGACTGTCCCAACGTTTTCGGAGTTGCACAATCAAAAGCCAATATTCGACTCTCTCATATCCATTAGTCTTTTCCATTGAAAGGATCCTACATCTTTCGATTCAAGCATAGTCTTGAAGGCTCAGCTGTTTGGCTCGACCTTCCTGATATATAATCAAAGCTGCCCACATTCAAAGACCGTATAATCATAAAAGCAACTCGGGTATAATGGAATGAATCCAAGTTGCATTCTCAATATAAAGAAAAACAAGTACCTCTTCCCCAACCATCTAAAAAGAATGAAGAAATCAACGTATTTGAAGGAAGCAATTTCTCATAGCCTGTGAAACCCGCAGAAATAAAACAACAACAAAATTTGAAAAACCATAACTTATTAGATGAAAAAACCATCCCAATCCAAGTTAGTCCAAAACAAAATTACAATGACTTTAACCTTTTTGATGGGGTTCCTCATAACGGATCTCCATTGACTGTAAATCACGGAAATAACCAAAAACCCTATTCAATTGATTTCATGCAAGACTTTAAGCACGGAGATTTAATTTGATTCTGCATTAATATCTATCAATAATCATGAATCAAATTTACTATAGCTGTTCGTTGTGTTATTTTTCTTGCTTGCAAGATTTACGTAGTTTTAAACCATTTTGTTGACCTACACACTTAATTGCTGGTTAACTTCCTTCTTTATGATGCGGGTGTAAATAAAGAGGGCAATCAAGAATCCTGCGGTCATTACTCCAATGATTATGAAGATGGTTTTCCAGGTGCTTGAGTCTTAGTCTTGAAACCTGACTTCGTGGTTTTGTTTTATGAATTTAATGCATTCTTGTGGAGGATTGATAAGGGAACTGCAGATTGTTTCAAAAACCTCTGGAGCCTTAAACAGCCCATAGAAGTTACGGTTATTGATTGTAGCCTAAGGGTAAAAGAATATTGACATTTCCTTAGCCTACTGGAAAGATTTCTTTAGAATGTTATCTTTGTTTTCCGTAAGATTGGTATAGGTCTTGTCAACATTATTCTTTATGTTAGTGATTGTTGATTAAGAAATCTACACCGTTTTCATCATGGAATAAGAACAGTCAGCAATATCTTTCATTTATATGCACACTTCATGGTCAAATTTAGTCATGTAACGCCACCACTTGAGTTTTTGGTCAGTTGATTTCAATTATTCCCACAAAAAGTATTCTCTTAGCTGTTATGCGATGATGTCAGCGCCTTTGGGATTCTTGACTCCAGGAATATCTGATTTGACTAAGGTTCTGCAGTATTTCTATAGCACGTTGCCCACAACGCAATCATCTTTGTTGCATATCCAATTTTCACAGTTGTTTTCTAGCCTGAACCTAAATAAGCTTTAGTTTACCTAACATTCAACTATACCCTATCCTGGATAGCTTCAAAGTAGTCATTTTTGTAAAAGTCACGAGCCAAAATATAAGTCTCTCTCTAGATAAAGTCAAATCTACGTTACTGGCATCAAGCCAAAGAGTCACTTGTGATGTTTATTTTTAGTCTATCTCAAATTGCAGCTTAACAAGGGGCAGATCTTTACATTGGTTGTCAGTTGTCAACAGTTTTAGTCCATCGTTTTTACTTATAAAGAGAGAAGGAATTTCTGCTAAATGTCCATGGCCATCGTTTTTCATGATGACGTTGGGGGCATCTCCTTCGAGGTAGTCATATATTATTATGATATCCGCACCCAAATTCTGAGCGTTTATGACCTTCTAAGTAAATCTGCAAGTCCCTCTCTTCACCAGTAGAACGTCTTTTGTGTTTGAATCCTTTTTTGTAGCGATTAGGACTTAATTTTATGTTGAACAAAGCTCTGGGTCTTTAGGAGTTCTTATTTGTCCAATGATGGTTTGGCCGTATGGAATTTCTCCAAAGTTTGAAAGGGTGTATTCGATGTTATTAGGCAGTCTTGATGCTACACACTAAGGCCCGTAGACCTTTAGGTATGAGAACGATATTTGTAATATCAGGAAGGCGACCAAATATTTAAACATTAAGATTATAAAAAATCTACTCAAAAACAATAACATAACTAAAAGACAGGTTCCCTCAGATTTTGGGCACATAAAATCGTTTTTTACTTTTTACAGATGCTTAGACATAATTAAGTTCAAAAGATAATCTCTAATCGCCCTAGCTGTCATAGACTTAATAAGATGAAGACCTTAAAGAGCCCAAAAAAACCTGAGTCATCAGAACTTATCTGTTGAAACTTTCAATCACAGAGGTGTTAGAACCTATAAATCTTGAGTATTTTGCATTATTGATTTGATTTTTGATGCTTTTAGCTCTATAGTAATAAATATACATGAAAATAGACTGAATGATATAAAAGCAGTAACTGAAAATCAATTAAAAAGAAAAAGGCTTTTCTTAAAAAGAGTTGAGAATTATAATTGCCTAGGCTAGGAACAGTATTTTAGTTAGAGAGTGATATTAAAATCATATACTAATTAAATTTAGAGTCAATCATACCCGATGCAAAGTGATCCTCAAAAGTTTTACAGGATTATGATTCACAACTTATAGAAGCCTTTTTTAGAAAATGAACCTGAAGAAACAATTTGGAAGAGAGCAATCATGGATATTACCATGAAATTAAAAATGGAGATCTCATTCGATCATCGGTTCGCTGAGGCTCTCAAAGAGTCTTTCAAATAAACCAACACTAAGGATCAGGGCACTTAATCGTTTATCAGAAAAGTAAAATATCTCGGCTTTATAAACTAGCTCTTTTACAAAAAGGCCTTTATCCCAAAGCGCTAATTTTAGCGTCTAAAAAGGCAAATTTAAAATATAACCAACAGCCCTTGCATTTAATGGCAAGATAACCTGAGCTACTTAAAGTATGCTGAAACTCTGAGAGAATTCAGAGAAGATTTTCTTTTTCGGTATTGCAAGTTATCGAAATAGTAGTATGATATCTTATTAGATGAAGTTGACACAGTTGATGGAAAGTAAAGACTGAAGCAAGTATATATAGGCTTCTTCACAAAGTTTGTATAAGTAGGCACTTCTCTTAAGATCGCCAATTTTGTTGAAACCTATTGGTCTCAATGGTAATCTAAGACTGAAATGCTTCCTCCAGACCTGATTCGAGCGATTTAAAAGCATCTGGGAGGAGAAATTGGCCGAACGCCAGATTAAATCAAAATAAATCAAGCCTTGGTAAATATTGCGCAGTAAAACTGCTTTCAGAATGACAGCTAGATAAAGTAAAAACTCTAGAATGAAGTCAAGATTATATAAAGGGCACTCTAAAAGTTCAGTGGGCTAAACATTCTCAAAGACAAGAAAATCTAATTAAGACTAGGTAAATTCGGTTCAATAGTCAGTGGATTTGCAGGAATTGATGCTGACCTTGATCTGACTATCCTCACAAACAGCTACGTCAACGAACTTGAGCTTTTGAAACTCATTTACTAGTTTCTAAAGAAAGAGTACCAGGTGGGCGACAGGCGATCTACTGGTAGAAGAGCCATTCCTTAGCTTATTTCCACCGCCAAAACTCCACTCATTGCCATCACGATTAGCTAAAGAGCACGTAAAGAAATCAAAATCGATATTATTGTCAACAATATTTTAGGTATTATCAATTCTAAATTCTTGAATGTTTACGCAGGTGTAAGATGGATTAAAAATTTGGGTATTCTGGTAAAAATGTGGGGAAAGTCAGTGGGCTTGATAGGTAAATCTAGTTTTAGCTCTTATGCCATGATCTTGATGTTGATACATTACCTGATAAAGACAAAAAAAGCCAATGCCATCATGGACGCAAGAGGTCGAAAGCCAGATGCTCCTCATTTCAAATTCAAAAGAATGAAAATTCAAGAAGTATAGCAATTCAACGTTTATTACAACTTCAAAACAAAAAGTGAAGATGTAGCTTCAAATGAAAGAGTAAATTATATGTAGATTTTGCTAGGATTCATGAAATACTATGGATTTTAACTTGAAAAAATCAGTGAATCTTCTGAAAAGAGTAAAATCATCACAGTTGACCAAAGCACTGATTGTGAAGTAGATAAAGAGACAGCTATAACTATCAAAGATCCTTTTGATAAGCCTCACAACCCTGGAAGAATGAAAAAATAGTCACTACCTTTCATGTTGGCCAAATTCAAGGAGGCTCACGAAATATTATCAAAAGGTGATGTCTAGCGAATAAAAGACCTCTTCTCTAGAATCTGAGGAATCAATTGATATATAGCTAATCTTCAAAAATATAATAATTGCTCTAAAATGTAACTTTTCTTTCGTTTTTCTTCTTGAAAGATTGAAGAAGTAAATGCTTATTCCGATTTTAAGTAAATTATTATTTATTTAGAATTACATGAAAGCATTCCAAAAAGAGCAAGAGTAATAACAAGACCAGGCACTTGATTAAATCAATGATATTGCCAAACGCCTCAAAGCCCAAGGACATATCATCAACGAAGAACTCACCAAACAAGGCGAGTTGATCGAATAGTTAGACGGAGATATGGACAATACAATGAAAAAGATGAACTTTGTGCAGGCAAAACTGGGGAAACTGCTGAAAACTAACGACATGGGGCAAATTTGTACCATCGTCGTACTGTTTCTCATTCTAGTCGTTATGATCTTTCTGGTGATCTACACTTGAATGATATCAATTTCTGTTAAACAACATTCAAAACTATCATTGATTTTAAAGAGTTCAGAGCCCGCAAAGGATGTTGATTTTACTTTCCTCTACTTGACTGCACTTTGTGATTCTGATTGAGCGTAAATTTTTAATCTTGACTGACTCTCCGTCAATTTGAATGTACTAAATTTCATTTTTTTCAGGTTTATTCAAAGTTATTTAGAAAGGACCGCATCCTTGAGAGATTTTGGCACCTGAACGTACAATTCTTTCTAAGGCTAAGCTTAGTTCTGTTTTATAAGCTACAAACTAAACCATTCCATCATTAAAACTTTGAGGTTTCCAGTCATAAGGAGGTTGTTTGGATCCTACTTTTCCTGTTTGCCAAATATTCCTTAGGCCACACATGTAACTTGTGCAATTCAGGCAAACTATGCCTCGATATCCTTTTTTAAGTCCAATATTAGTCGAGTTCAGTAGAGATCTTTAGTTTTGTATTTCTTTGATATCTTTGAGAACTTATAAGTTGCTGTCAATGTCAGTTTGTTCTAAACTTTATCTATCAATAGGGCATTTGTCAGTGAAACTATTTATTTTCTTGTAGAGTTATTTCAGCGGTTTGAAAAAATTCAAACATCCAACCAGACCATACAAGATTTTGTTTATGCAGGCTGAAGGAGTTCGATATCTTTACATTGTGTAAACTATTCTTGCATCCATACTTAAACCCACATAATTTGTAAAGACTTTCTTTAAAGTTAAGCCTTCATTTTAGAGTTAAGTTTTACTACAGATACTGTATATTTTGCCATTTTTGAAGGTTTACAAGGTAACCTACCAAATATCATACTTTACTATTTGGGCTTCTGTCCATTTTTTTACAATTTTTACGAGATTCCCAACAGTAATTTCAAATAAATCAAGGTCCCAACCCAAAGACCTACACATATCATTTCCAGTTCCTATTGGAAATAGTCCAAAAGTCAACGCAGATACTTTGATTTTGCTTTTTACGATCTCATTCAGCACCCAACTGATTGTCCCATCTCCTCCGCAAATAATAATCAACAACTGCTTTGTCGCAAACTCAGCTTCTTAGCCGATACTTTACAAAGTGCTTATTAATTGTTATTTGGAAGAAAGATCTACGAATTGCAATTAGAGGGCTGAAGGTAAACTTTGGAATAGTTGCTGACTTCTTGATATTTATATTAATTTGGCTCCCTCCCCATCGCCACTTTTAGAGTTGACGAAAAAGAAGAACTTCTTGGCAGTTAATTCTGGGAATAGTTGCTCTTCCATCCTTTCAATAAAGTTATTAAATACACATCTGACAATCAAAGTATAATAAGTTTGATAACCGAAATAATGAAGTGTAAATGTAAGTAATTATCTCATATCCTGTAAAGAAACATGAAAGGTAACACCTTTTCCGTATGACCAGCTCATTTTTTTAACATCTTATCCAGATAACAATATTCTTTCTTTCATCAAGCAATCAATAAGCAAAAGAATGTATTAGACTTTTATACTCACCGATATTTATACTATTTATGTAGATCCATTGAACTTTTGAAAAAAGCTGAAACAGCTATATTCAAGGACCTCTAAATTCGATGATATCTATGGTTGATTTAAAAAGTTAATTGGCATTTAATCAAAGTTAAGCAGTAGCTTCCAAATTGTATGTGTTTTTGAACCACTGAAGAATCTGAGGGGCTGTACGAAGTCCAGGGGGCACATCACTCATCTTTTCCTCTCCTAAAAAGACCATCAATTTGGGATAGCTTACCATATGAGTTGTATGGTCAACAACAAAATCTCCAACAAGCTGTTGATTATTTTAGCCAACATGGCCAATTGAAACTCCATAGTCGGCCAAAAGGGGTGCAAGCTTCTCGATTTCCGGCTTAAGATGAGTACAATGACCACACTACGTTCTTTATTGATTACCCAAGATGCAGAAAACATGACAAGCCAGAATTTAGGCTAAGAATAGACAACTTCTTTAAAGTTAGAATCAGTGAGCTCCACTACTCCCTCAAGTGCAAAGCATGAAGCAAGTAATGCTAGAAATATGAGTACTTTGTTCATATCTTATAATTAGTTTATACTCAAGCGAAATTTATCGAAAAATGCCGGCCTTTAAGGTTATTTGAATTTTATGAATCCCAAAACCAAATACTAAAAAGGATATTGCTAAATTAAAACTCATTTGCCTCAATAGTATTGCAGGAGTTGTGTTTATTCTCTTAACTTGTAAATTAAGTCAACTTAGTACGTTTAATTCAAAGTATCAAAGATATCACTACATGAATCAAAGTTCTTGCTCAGGATAATGGTGTGGCTATTTGTCTTTCTTCTTTTCAGTCTTGTCTGGTATCATTGCTTTGATAAGCTACTCAACAGAGTGCCCATTATTGTCTGTGTCCTTAGCCTTTATGTAACCGTAAGTAGCATCTATGAACTTAGGATCGATGTCTATCCCTTCAAAAGCTTTCATGTATTCTTGCTCAAAGTAAGTTTTCAACTAAGTTGGCGATAAAACGCCATCTTTGTTGACGTCATGCTTTTTGAAGCCTAACTATTATCAGGAATACCTTGGGTCACTTGAGCGGGTGTTTTCGGCTCAAAGTTGTATGCATATGCAAGGCTGTACATCAAAGCTAAAAGGAGAACTGCCTTCATCTCTTTAGATTTATTAATTATCAACTAAAACTGAAGCAAATTAGATTTTGAGAGAAGAAAAAAAGAATAGATAAATAGGTTAATTTCAGTCAGAAAGGTCAGAATCGAATGAGTTCATACTCGACCATTAAAATACTGGGTCCATCCTTTTTTGTTTTTTTAGTTGCTCAAACTCCCTTTGTCTTCTAAAGATCTGGCTTTTTTGAGCCGAAGCGCAGCCGAATCCTATCTTTCCGCCTGCTTTTATAGAAGCGAAGCCAGATACTCGTCTTAGATCTCTTACCCAAACAGCTCCTACATTTTGAATGCCAGCAATCTAATGTTCTATCTTATCCTTTCTACTATCTTTTAAGTAGGCTCGTTGATCTTCTTAACGCCCGACCATTTTAGCGATTTGCCAGTCTCCATCAACAATTTAGTTTAGCTTGCCTCACTCACGATCCGTTCATTAACCAGTAGCGAACCTTGGTTTTTAAGGGCGGAAGAACCAGTAGTCACCTACCTAGAACGCAATCCAGAGTTGGGCAGCCTTTTTTACCCGGAAAGCTTACGAGATTGTGAGGTAAGGAGCGTATATTTTTTCTTGGGGCTGGCTTGAGCTAACAGTGATTATTGTTTCATATCAATAAATATAAACTTAATCAGCTAACTCGCAGCTAAAATTTGCCTTCTCCTTTTCATTAAAAATTTAAAAGAAAGTTGTGATAAAGTGCTGCAGTCAGATATTTTATCAGCTCACAACAAATAAAAATAATAAATGATTAACCTCAAAAACATCAAAATCCAGGATGAAGCACAACATCAATCGCATCATATTGTCTCTCCTTTGAAAATAGCTAACTTGAACCTTAATGTCAAGTATCCTGCATACACTTCGCGGCGGTATTCCTAGCAACAAAAGATTATGAGCAAAAGACAGTTGGTCTCCACTCCTTTTTCTCCTTAGAAACAAGATGAAATCAGCAATGAATGCTGTAAAGCCTCATCTTCTGCCCATTAAACCAAGATTAATCCTGAAATCTCGGGCCATAAGGCGGGCTACATATGTGCTTCCTCTGAAGCTGATGGCTTGTCTCCCTACCTAAATGATAAAATAATGGGGTTTCGAGCTTTCCTCTACAGAAATGCACAAAACAGCAAAGCTAACCAATAGCATCACATTAATTTTTCATAACTAGCCATCTTCTAGTAAAAGCCAAATACGCCCTCCGTCCTTCACGCTAGGATAAGAAAAGAATGTCCCTTAGCTAGGGTATTACAAGCGAGAGTAGCGATTAACTCAGTCAAAACCATGAGAAGGGCCAATACTTCTTCAGATACTTTTAAATCTATTGAAGTAAACAGCAACAGCAAATACGGATCCACTACCAAAATTGGAGCAACAGAGAATAAACCAAAAAACAAGGAGATGGAACAGATCAAGAAAAACCTATAGAAACAAATATTCGAAAGGACCCACACATAGCGTCGCAAATCCTCAAGATCTTCAACATTCAGAAGAAGTAGGAAAGATGGATACTAAAACGAGTACCGTCCCTGGTAGATAAAAAAGGGAGAATAAGAGCACTTCTAATTGTAATACTGAGCTATAGATGAGGGTTCAGAAGAATCGATTATGGTAGCATCATCATCAGATGTCCCTATCGTTATATCATCATTATTTTAATATCTCCCGTTAGCCAATATCACTGATTATATTTAGATCAAACACTTATGGGATATATCCTCAAACATTTTTATTTTGCTTCCGCCCCCTTCGCCAAGACACAGCTGCCAAATGCAGCACAGAAATGCGAATGTCCTGAATTGACTGCGATGGCTAGATTGTTCATTTTGGATGAGATTATCATATATAAACTAGTTTGCAGAAGGAATCTGCAAAAAAGCAACTACAAGCAAGGGGAAATCTGAGGGTCGGGTGATTCAGAAATGGGAGCATGGGGTAAAAATTATCTAGGCTGTAAATAGCAATTTAGAAGTTATTATCATCGAATTCATAGAATAATATATTAGCTTTCGATGCAAAACAACCGATACTTCATTTCCACATAGCCCACCCTTCGCTCTTAGTATAGCTCTCCGTTGCCTCGTGAGCGGGCGACCTAGCAATCCAAAGATAAGCGCTATATTAATTCACCATAAAATGTGTTACTATGTCAATCTAGCTAGATTAATCGAGACTAAAAAAATCACAAGCAAAACTAAGCTATCAGCTTTTCTACGCCCAATTTCAGCAACTCGCCCCGCGATAATCGAGCTTAAAAGCAAAAATTTTACAAATTTCAAACAATATAGAAAATCAATTAATGTCTAGACAATGAGGAGAAAACGGGTGAAGAGAGTACGAAAAAAGTTTTCTTAAAGAAACAATCAACTTCCAAGTGTTTATATCAAAAGATCCACACATAAATGGTCAGCGAGGCGCCAAAAGATGATCACTTTTAATAAGAAAGATAACTGTAAAGAAAGTCAAATAAGCGGAAAAAGTGCAGGATTAGATCCAAAGAGGAGTTTGAGCAAGAACGCCAAAAATTTGTCACCAAAAAGGAAAAGTAGGAAGCCGATGATCTGTTCCGTCACGTGAACAGAGAGATGAAGTTAAGCCTCAAAAGAAAAGAGGGCAATAACTTTTACCAAAAAATTCGCAAGAATGCCATAAAAAAGATAAACTATATGTCCTACAACCAAAAATACTACGACAATAGCGAAGTAAAACATTTAAACTCTGTAATCGAGAACTGCAATATCCTGATTCACAAAAGAGATTGCAAGATAGATGCTAAGCCCCTCTACCAAACCCTGAAGCACAGGCAATTCACCTAATACAAGGATAATTATGTTACCACCACAAATCAAAGCATGAGGAAACTTTCAACTTAAAAAGATATGAGCAATAAAAAGCATGCCAAAGACAAAGCTTCCATAAGTAAAGGATTTTTAGAGTAAACCTAAAAGGAAAGCGTTTCCAACTAAAGCCAGACCAGCAGCTACTTTAAATACAAAAGTTCACAACAATCTTCAAGACTCAAAGTTTCGAGAATCAAATAACAAAACTAACTGCTGAACACCAAAATGGCCAAGATAGTGAATAGCTGCAGCCGAGAGCAGCTAAACATGAAAGAAGTGAAGAAGGGATTGAAGATATTTGAATTTTACTGCAGTAAGGTAGATTAGGGATTCAGCTCTCGCTAGAATAAGCTCAACAATTTTCTGAAATGGGAAGAAGTAGATTAGTGATTTACAGCAGCTACTTTGACCATTTCCACTTTAATGACTTATTTTCATCTATCTATAGTGACATTAAGAGAATGAATATTTACAATCTACCATTTTTGAAGCAAGATAATTTT
>Ga0316217_10003119_pt1 | contig 19237 bp, 16 predicted proteins | sample 1anoAmetaG_FD_203633 | JGI IMG/M metagenome (GOLD analysis project Ga0316217, IMG submission 203633) | Freshwater microbial communities from Trout Bog Lake, Wisconsin, USA - 1anoA | ecosystem: Environmental > Aquatic > Freshwater > Lake > Hypolimnion/Profundal zone | place: USA: Wisconsin...
GCGCCGGTATCGCCGCCCTCCTCGCCCAGGAACCGGTAGCCGGGGAAGTGCCGGGCCAGTTCGGCCTGGATCACCGCCTCGCTCTCCCGGTCGGCCTGGCTGACCAGGTCGTGCTTGGTCTTCTCGGTGACGGTGGCCGGGTCCAGCCGCCGGAAATGACGCAGGAGCACCTGCCCTCCGGCCTGGGCGGCGGCGATACAGGCTTCCATCTGCTTCTTGATCATGCATGCTCTCCCTGGACCATTCTGGCCGCTCCCGCCTGGCCTGGCCCGTAAATCATGGCGCGAGATGGCCTGGCGTGCCCGCGACGGATTGGGACTGGAGAATCCATACATTTTCGGTAAACTATTGAACAACGAGGTGCCGTGCATGCCCAAAGTTGTCAACATCGAACCCACGCCCAACCCCGACGCCCTCAAGTTCATCGTCCAGAAGCCCATCCTGCGCTCCGGCACCCGCTCCTTCAGGGACTTCGCCGCCGCGGTGGGGGACCCGCTGGGCGCGCGGATCTTCGCCCTGGGCCCGGTGACCTCGGTGTTCTACATGGACCGCTTCGTGACCGTGAACAAGGACGCCAACGCCGAGTGGACCGGCCTGATCGATCCCATCTGCGAGGCCATCGAGGACCTGGAAGTGGAGGCGGTGGACGGCACCCCTCTTCCGGGCGCCTCGGCCCTGGACGACGACGAGAAGCTCAACCGGATCAACACCCTGCTGGAAGAGCGGATCCGGCCCGGACTGGCCGGCGATGGCGGCGGACTGGAAATCATCTCGTTCGAAGGCAATACCCTGCAGATCAGCTACCACGGCGCCTGCGGTTCCTGCCCCAGCTCCACCACCGGCACCCTGCGCTACATCGAGAGCATGCTCCAGGACGAGGTGGACCCCGAGATCCGGGTGATCAGTTTCTAGGCGGCCGCCCCGGGATTTGATTTTCCGGCCGGTCTGGAAGTTAATGGAACTGGACCGCGAGTCGCTTCCGGGCGGGCGGGGCCGAAGGTGGGCAAGGTGGCGGGTGCGATGATGAAGATGCCAAGGGAGACGAAATTGAACCACACGACCCTCGCTGAGACGGCCATGGAAGCTTCGTTCGCGGCCCCTGACCAGGACACCCTCAAGGCCTGGTTCCGCACCATGCAGATGGGCCGGATCCTGGACGACAAGGCGCCCAACTACCTCAAGCAGGCCATCGGCTGGTCGTACCACGCCCCCTGCGCCGGCCACGACGGCATCCAGCTGGCCCTGGGCCTGTGCTTCCGGGCCAGCAAGGACTTCCTGTTCCCGTACTACCGGGACCTGCTCACCTGCCTGGCCGCCGGGCTCAGCCCCCTGGAGGTCCTGCTCAACGGCATCTCCAAGGACACCGACGTGGCCGGGGGCGGCCGGCACATGTCCAACCATTTCGCCAAGCCTTCCATCGGCATCCAGAACGTCTCCAGCTGCACCGGCAACCACACCCTGCACGCGGTGGGCCTGGCCCGGGCGGTGAAGACCTACGGTTCCGACGCGGTGGTGTTCAGCAGCCAGGGCGAGAGCAGCGTCTCCGAAGGCTACGTCTACGAGGCCATCAACGGCGCCAACCTGGAGCGGCTGCCGGTGGTGTTCGTGATCCAGGACAACGGCTACGGCATCTCGGTGCCCAAGTCCGACCAGACCGCCAACGAGGACATCTGCGACAACTTCACCGGGTTCCACGCCCTGAAGATCGTCCGCTGCGACGGCAAGGACCCGCTGGACTCCATGCGGGCCATGCAGGAGGCCCTGGCCTACGTCCGCACCGGGAACGGGCCGGCCATGGTCTACGCCCACTGCGTGCGCATCGGCAGCCATTCCAACAGCGACAAGCATGAGCTCTACCGCTCGCCCGAGGAGCTGGCCGAGGCTCGGCGGCAGGATCCCCTGCCTCGCTTCCGCCAGTACTGCCTGGAGCATGGCCTGGACGAAGCGGACCTGCAGGCGATCGAGCAGGCCAACCTGGCGGACTACAACGCGGCCTCCGACGCCGCGCTCAACGCCCCCGACCCGGATCCGGCCAGCATCCACCAGTTCGTGCTGCCCGAACCCTGGGTGCCGGAGGCCGCCCAGGCCCCGGCCGGCGGCCCCCCGGCGAGCATGCTCACCGCCATCAACCAGACCCTCAAGGAGGAGTTCCGGCGCAACCCCGACACCTACATCTGGGGCCAGGACGTGGCCAACCGGGACAAGGGCGGGATCTTCAACGTCACCAAGGGCATGCAGCAGGAATTCGGGCGCGGCCGGGTGTTCAACGGGCCCATCGCCGAGGACTTCATCACCGGCACCGCCAACGGCTTCTCCCGGTTCGACGACAAGATCCGGGTGGTGGTGGAGGGGGCCGAGTTCGCCGACTACTTCTGGCCGGCGGCCGAGCAGATGGTCGAGCTTTCCCACGAATACTGGCGCACCAAGGGCCAGTTCTCGCCCAACATCACCATCCGCCTGGCCAGCGGCGGCTACATCGGCGGCGGGCTGTACCACAGCCAGAACATCGAGGGCTGGCTCACCGGCATGCCGGGCATCCGGGTGGTGGCGCCGGCCTTCGCCGACGATGCCGCGGGACTGCTGCGCACCTGCCTGCGCTCCCGGGGCGTGAGCCTGTTCCTGGAGCCCAAGTTCCTCTACAACTCGGCCCAGGCCAAGGCCCCGCTGGCGCCGGAATTCGCCGTGCCGTTCGGCCAGGCGCGGATCCGCCGCGAAGGCAGCCAGCTGACCGTGCTGGCCTACGGCACCCCGGTGCACTTCGCCCTGGAGGCGGCGCGCAAGCTGGAGGCCGAAGGGGTGAGCGTCGAGGTGGTGGACCTGCGCAGCCTGAGCCCGCTGGACACCGCCACCATCTTCGCCAGCGTGCGCAAGACCCACCGGGCCCTGGTGGTGCACGAGGACAAGGTGTTCGGCGGCTTCGGCGGCGAGGTGGCGGCCCAGATCAGCCAGGAGTGCTTCCCCTGGCTGGACGCCCCGGTGGGGCGCGTGGGCTCGGCGTTCACCCCGGTGGGGTTCAACCGGATCCTGGAGCGGGCGATCCTGCCCAATACCGACAAGGTGCTGGAGGGGATGCGCAAAGTGCTGGCCTTTTAGCATGCTGTTAGGCCGGTTCCTTGCCTGCGCACTCTGGGCCGCCTGTCTATGCGCGGGCGAGGTCACCCCCATGGGCGCCAGCCTGGCCGAGCGCTTCAGTGCCATGGACGTGGAGCACCACTGGCTGCCGGGCCAGCGCCTCGCGGACTGGCGCACCGGGGAACCGGCGCCTCGCAGGGGTTCCACCCACTGCAGCGCCTTCCTGGCCGCGGCCTGCGAGCGCATCGGGGTGGACATGCTGCATCCCCATGAACACGGCGAGAAATTCCTGGCCACGGCCCAGGCCGAATGGCTCCAGCGGGAGGGCCCGGAACACGGCTGGACCCCGGTGGCATCGCCGTTCCTGGCTCAGGACCTGGCCAACCAGGGGCAGGTGGTGGTGATCCTGTTCCCGAGTCCGGACCCGGCCCGGTCAGGCCACGCGGCCCTGGTCCGGGCCAGCGGCAAGAGCCGCGAGGCACTGGCCGAGGAAGGGCCCCAGATCATCCAGGCCGGGGCTGAGAACGCCACGTCCACGACCGTGAAGGAGGGGTTCCGCCACCATCGAGGGGCCTGGGTCTCCGCCCAGGACTACAAGGTCCTGTTCTTCACTCATTCAATATCTCTATAAATTATTTATATATTCCACAGCACACCGCCCAGCCCTCATAGGCCTCCAGGTAGGAGGTCTTCGGCTCGATCTTGCCGTCCGCGGGGTTGATGAACTTGTAGTCCACCCAGCCCTGGCCCGGGCCCTTGGCCAGCTTGACGATCTCGGAGGTGTACGGCTTGCCGTCGGGGTCCTTCACCGCGATCCGGTTGGTGCCCACGAAGGCGGCGGTGGAACCGTGGGCCACGCACTTGCCGTCGCCGTCGTAGATGAAGATGTACAGGGGCCGGTCCGGGCCCACGTGGAACCTGCCGCTGCCGAAGTTGACCTGCTTGACCAGGGCCTCCTTGCCGTTGGCCTTGGCGAAGGCGATGGCCTCCTTCACCAGGGCGATGGCCTTGGGCCGGTCGGCGGGCTGGGCGGCGGCGTAGACGCCGGCCAGGATCAAGGTGATGGCTGGAACGAGGTATTTCATGGTGCCTCCGGATTGTCAGACGGTGAAGCGGGCCACCAGGGCGTTGAGATCCCCGGCCATGCGGGTGAGCTGCTCCAGGGTCCGGTTGGATTCCTTCAGGGTCGCCGCCACCTGCTCGGTGGCCGCGGCGTTCTGCTCGGCGATGCCGGTCAGGCTCTGCATGGCCTGGGCCACTTCTTCGCCGGCCTCGTGCTGGGCCCGGCTCTGGTCGTCGATGGCCTGCAGGCTGGCCGCGCTGGCGGTGACCGCCTCGCGGATGCCCTCGAGCTCGGCGCCGGCCGCCTGGACCCGGCCGGCGCCGTCGGTGATGGCCCGGTCGGACGCGCCGATGAGGCCCGCGATCTCCTTGGCGGCCGAGCCGCAGCGCTCGGCCAGCTTGCGCACCTCCTCGGCCACCACCGCGAAGCCCTTGCCCTGCTCGCCGGCCTTGGCCGCCTCGATGGCGGCGTTGAGCGAGAGCAGGTTGGTCTGGTTGGCGATCTCGGTGATGACCGTCAGGATCGAGCCGATCCGACGGGCCTGCTCGCGGATCGACGCCATGCCCTGGACCGCGGCCTCCACCGCGTCCCCGCCCCGGCGGCTGGCCTCCCGGGCCTGGTCGAAGCCGCGCAGGGCCTCCGTGGCCGTGGCCTGGATGTCCCGGGAGGAGCCGGCGATCCGCCGCACCTGGGCGGTGGCCCGGTCCACGCTGTCCTTCTGCTGCTCCGAGGCCATGGCGATGGCGTCGGCGGCGCTGGCCATCTCCCCCATCCCGGCGTTCATCTGCAGCGCCCCCGAGGACAGGCTGGCGGCGATGCCCGCCACCTGGACCACCAGGGCCTGGATCTTGGCCGCGAACTGGTTGAAGTGGATGGCCTGCTGGGCGATCTCGTCGCTGCCCGAGGCCTCGAGCCGGGCGGTGAGGTCGCCCTGGCCCTCGGAGATGTCCCGCAGCCGGTGGGTGAGGGTGTTCAGCGGGGCGACGATGGCGCCGCCCATGGCCCAGGAGGCCGCGGCCCCGAGCCCGGCCATGAGCGCGGCCACCAGCAGCGCCATGAACAGGGCCCTGGACTGGGCGGTGCGGATGGCCCGCAGGTTGGTGGCCAGGAGCAGGAACGAGACTTTTCCGGAATCGCTGTGGATGGGATAGCCGCCCAGCAGGTAGCCGGAGGCCTCCAGGTTGGCCGGGGCCGCCAGGGCGCCCGAGGCACCCTGCAGGCTCCGGGCCAGGGGCAGCAGGTCCACCCCGGCGTCCTTGCCGGTCTTGGCCCGGGCGAACACCTTGAGCCCGTCCCCGCTTCCGGAGATCACCGCCGCCTGGCTCAGCGAGGCGATGTCCTTGAAGCCGTCCAGGGCGTGCTCGGCCCCGAGGGTGTCCTCGAATTCAGTGGGCAGTTGCAGCGAGCCCGACAGCAGGATGCCCATGCCCTGGTTCTGCTCCCGCAGTCCCTCGACGAGGCTGTGCCGGAGCAGGAGCGAGGTCGCGAGGGTGGAGACGGCGATCAGCACGGCCACCAGGGCCAGCACCGAGACGAGGATCTTCCGCTTGACGCTCAACGATGTCCAGAATCCCATCGGGCATCTCCCCCCGGCTGGGAGGATAGCTTCAAACAGAAATTGAACATATCAAATTATGCACCGCCCGCCATCAGCCGCTCCGCCGCCGCCGCGACCGCGCCGGCCTGGGGGACGAAGGCCTGTTCCAGCGCGTAGCTGGAGGGCGCCGGGGCGTCGGGCCCGGTGAGCCGGAGCACCGGCGCCTTGAGCGCGCCGAACGCGTGCTCGGCCACCAGCGCCGCCACCTCGGCCCCGACCCCGCACATGCGGCCGGCCTCGTGGACCACCACCACCCGGCCGGTCTTGCGCGCGCAGGCCAGGATGGCCGCTTCGTCCAGCGGCTTGAGGGTGCGCAGGTCGAGCACCTGGGCGGAGATGCCCCGGGACTCCAGTTCCGCGGCGGCCTTCAGGCACACCGGCACGGTCTTGGCGTAGGAGATGAGGGTCACGTCCCGCCCGTCCCGGGCCAGGGAAGCCACGCCCAGCGGCACGTCCAGTTCCCCTTCGGGCAGTTCGCCGGCCTCGTAGACCAGCCCGATGTCGATGAAGAACAGCACCGGGTTGTCGTCGCGGATCGCGGCCTTGAGCAAACCCTTGAAATCGGAAGGGTTGGACGGCATCACCACCTTCAGCCCGGGGCTGTGCACGAACCAGGCCTCCAGGTTGTGGTTGTGCTGGGCGCCCACGGTCCAGCCGGCCCCGGTCATGGCCAGCACCACCATGGGGAAGGCGAACTGGCCGCCGGAGATGTAGCGCAGCTTGCCGGCGCTGTTGACGATCTCGTCCATGGCGAAGCACAGGAAGGGCGCGAACAGCAGGTCCACCACCGGCCGCAGGCCGGTGGCGGCCGCCCCGGCCGCGGTGCCGGCGATGATGCCCTCGGCCAGGGGGGTGTTGCGGACCCGGGCGGCGCCGAACGCCTCCACCAGGTCCGGGCGCTTGGTGGCGCAGCCCTCCCCGAACAGGATGACCCGCGGATCGCGGCCCATCTCCTCCTTGAGGGCCTGGTGGACAGCGTCGCTGCAGGTGGTCATGGTCATGGCGGGCTCCTCAGGCGTACACGTCGGTGGTGAGTTCAGCGGGGTCGGGGAAGGGGGAGGCGGAAGCGAAGGCCTCCGCCCGGTCCAGGGCCTCCCGCGCTCCGGCCTCCATGGCCTCCAGCCCGGCCGGGGTCGACAGGCCCCGGGCCAGCAGGGTGCGCTTCAGCCGGTCGATGGGGTCGGCGGCGCGCCAGTGGGCCAGTTCGGCCGGGTCCACGTAGGCCTGGTCGTCGGGCTCCATGTGCCCGCGCAGGCGGTAGGTGTAGGTCTCCAGCAGGAAGGGCTTGCGGGTGGCGCGCACCTGGGCGGAAGCTTCGGTGGCCGCGGCCAGCACCGCCTCCACGTCGTTGCCGTCCACCGTCCGCCCCTCCATGCCGTAGCCCGAGGCCCGCGGCGCGATGTGGCGGGCCAGCATGGTCTCGTCCCGGTGCACGAAGGCCTGCCAGTGGTTGTTCTCGCAGACGTAGAGCACCGGCAGGCCCCAGACCGCGGCCAGGTTCAGGGATTCGTGGAACACCCCCTCGCAGGCCGCGCCGTCGCCAAAGAAGCACACGGCGATGCCCGGGCCGCCCTGCATGGACAGCGAGAGCCCCACCCCGGCCGCCAGCGACAGCTCGCCGCCGACGATGGTGGAGGTGAGGATGACGCCCAGCTCCTTGGCCGAGATGTGCAGGGTCCCGCTCTTGCCCTTGCAGTATCCGTCCCTGCGGCCCATGACCTCCGCCAGCATCCTTCCGGGATCGGCGCCCCGGGACAGCAGGTGGCCGGCGCTGCGGTGGTTGGTGAGGATCAGGTCCTGCTCCGAGAGCGCGGCGACCACGCCCACCGCGGCGGCCTCCTGGCCCACCGAGGTGCAGACGTGGGGGAACGGCCCGCGGGAGCCGAGCTCCACGAGCTTCATCTCGTAGGCGCGGACCAGCATCATCCGCTGGAGCAGCGCGCCGGGGCTGTGGTCACGGGGCATGGTCACGGGGGCCTCCCATCGGGTCGGGGTTCGGAAGGGCGGGCCCCGGGACGCCGGGGCCGCTTCCCCGTGAAGGATGGGCCGGCCCGGACGGCGCGCCATGGCTGGTTCCCGACTAAGAAAAAAATAGGATTCGGATAGGGAAAACTTCAGAAGCGCAGCTCCCTCCGGGCCTGCTCTGCCCGGCCTGATCAGATCTCCACAAGCCTGAGCGGCCGGTCCACCATGAGCCGGAACCGGCCCCGGCCGGTGCGCTCCATGCGCACGCAGGCGCCCTTCTCCGCCAGCCGTCGCCCCAGCGTGATCAGCCGGGCCTCGAGGTTGTCGCTCAGGTCCGGCAGCTTGATCCGCGGGTCCAGCCGCAGCTCCCGGTTGGAGAACAGGCTCTGGCCCTTCTCGGCGTGGTCCTTCACCAGGGTCCAGAAGATGCTGCCGGCCACGCCCTTGATCAGGTAGTCGTCGCCCAGGAACACGCTGTCGTTCTCCGGGTAGTAGCGCACCTCCAGCGGCTCGGCGTCCGGCGGCGGCCCGCCCGGGGCGCATCCCTCCGGGGCGTCCTCCGGCTCCTGCGCCTGCAGGCCCTCCATGGCCAGCCCCAGGTGGGCGGCCAGCACCACCAGCGCGTCCTCATCGTCGTAGGAGAACCGCAGGTCCAGGGGGCTCTCGACGTAAAGCGCTCCCAGCAGCCGTCCCCGGGCCCGGACCGGCACCGCCATCTGGCTCCTGGCCCCGGGCAGGCCCGGCAGCGGGATCCGGGTCTCCAGCAGGGCGCCCATGCCGGCCTGCTCCACGCTGTCGCGGATGGCCTGGCCGTAGGCGTATTCCGAGGTCATGTGGCCGATGCGGATGGGCGTGCCGACCCGGGCGCAGACCCCGATCACGCCCTGGCCGGCGGGCAGTTCCGAACCGGCCCCGGACTGCGGGTAGCCCCGGCTGGCCACCGTGTAGAGCCGGCCGCCCGGGGCGTCCAGCAGCAGGACCATGCTGTGGCGGATGTCCAGTCCGGTCTCCAGGCACTCCAGCGCGCCGGTGAGCAGGCTGTCCAGATCGCCGGCCCGGTCCAGCCGGGCGCAGGCGGCGCGCAGGGAGGACAGCAGGTTGGCCCGGGGCGGGGGCGCCAGCTTGGCGCCCGGCAGGGCCTCGATGTCCAGGATCCGGTAGAGGTCGGCGCCCAGCAGGCGGAACACGCCGCTCATGCCGGTGTGGGCGGCGATGCCGGCGAGCTTGGCCTTCATGCTCTCGAACACCGGGCCTTCGGTCTCGGTGCGCAGGTACTGCAGGCTGAACCGGTACTGACCCGCGGTCAGCGGGTGGACCACCAGCAGCTGCAGCAGCGGATTGGCCAGGATGTTGCGGCGGGTCTTGTTGAAGAACTGGTAGGACAGCGCCACGTGCTCGGGGTCCACATACTGGGCCTGGGACAGCGCGGTGATGTTGGGCGTGCCGTCCGGCGCGCAGGTGGCGACGTAGCCCGGGACGGCCCCGTCCAGGCATTCGCGGATGGCGTCGGCGCGCAGCCTCACGAGACCTCCGGCAGGGGGTCCCCGGCCCCGACGCCGGGGGTCTGGAGGAAGGCGCAGGCCGGGGTGAAGCTCACCGCGGCCAGGTCCCCGGGGGTGAAGGCGAGCAGGGTGCGCACCGCCTCCTCACGGTAGCCCAGGGGCCGGACCGCCTCCACAAAGGCCCTCCCATACGCTGCCACCCGGCCGGCGTCGCCCCGGCGGAGGCCGTCCACCGTCGCGTCGCTGCCCTTGAACTGCCAGGCGTGGTGGGTGCCGGGCTGGGTGAAGGCCAGCGCCAGGACGCCGCTGGCGCGCACGTCGGCCAGCAGGGCGGCCGCCTGGGAGGCCAGGACGAACAGGGTGAGCCGGCCGTCCCTGGCCACCCGGCAGCCCAGGCCCCGGGCCAGGCTGGGCCGGCTGCCCGAGGCGGAGGCCAGGGCGATGGAAACTCCGCCGCTCAGCAGAGCGGCCAGGGCTTCATCAAACATGGTGTTCCTGGTGGAGGACATGCCGGGCAAGAGTTGATGAGAAAACTATAGGGGGTCCTGGGGGCGGGGCAAGGGAATTCCGGACGAACGACCGAGCAGATGCCGGACGGCCAGGAGCGCGGCCATGATCACCAGGCCCAGGGGGATCGCCAGCAGGGCGGCGCGCAGGCCGGTGTGGTCCGCCAGCCGGCCCAGGGCCAGCGGCGCCAGGGCCAGGGCCAGGCCGGAGGCGATGGGCGCGTAGGAGCTGGCCCGGCGCACCCGGCGGCCCGAGGCGGCCACGGCCTGGGACAGGGCCAGGGGATAGAAGGCCGAGGCGCCCATGCCGCAGAGGAAGACGCCCAGGAAGGCGCTGGCCACGCCGGCGCGCAGCCAGAACAGGGGAAAGCCGGCCGCCGCCGTGACCATGGCCCAGGCCAGGACCCGGGTCTCGCTGATCCGGCCGGCGAGCCGGCTGGAAAGCAACCGGCCGGCCACCGCGGCGAGCTGGAACACCCCGGCGCCGGCCGCGGCCAGGCTCAGCGACCGGCCAGGCAGGCCCTTGAGGTGCTCGGCGGTCCAGAAGCCCAGGCACCACTCCACGCCTACGCAGAGGATGATGAGCGCCCAGCACACCCAGTAGGCGGCCGGCAGCCCGCCTTCGGCGTCGGCGACCCGGGCGGCGGCGCTGCGCCCGTGGCGGCGCGTGGCCGCCCAGCCGAAGGCCGCGGTGGCGGCCAGCGCCAGCGCGAACGCCGGGGCGACGATCCGCCAGCCCAGCACGGTGCCGGCGCCCAGGGCGATCAGGAAGGGGGCGGCCGAACTGCACAGGCTGGCCACCACATTGGCCTCCATGAGCGCCTTGCCCCGGTGCAGCGGGAACAGGGAGGACAGGGCGGTCTGGATCGCCGCCAGGGTGACGGTGGCGAACAGGCTCATGAGCAGGATCGAGGCCAGGGTCAGCCAGACCGTGGGGGCCAGCACCAGCAGGATGAGCCCGGCCAGGGCCCCGGCCATGCCGCCCCACAGGCCCGCCGCCAGGCCCAGCCGCTCCAGGATCCTGCTGGCGCCCAGGCCGCCCAGCACCATGCCCACGGCGAACATGGTCATGTGCAGCGCGGCGGTGGTGTAGTCCAGGCGGAATTCCTGGCGCAGGTAGGGGATCGCCGGGCCGATCAGGCTGATGCAGAAGGCGAACAGGCCCAGCAGCAGGTACAGGCTCCAGACCAGGACCGTGCGGCGGAACGGGGCCTCAGAACTGGGCAAGGTACTTGTCCAGCTCCCAGGGGGTCACTTCCAGCCGGTAGTCTTCCCATTCGGAGCGCTTGGCGGCGATGAACCGGTCGCAGATGTGGGCGCCCAGGGCTTCCCGGATCACCGGGTCGGCCTCGAGCGCCTCGATCGCCTGGTCCAGGGAGCCCGGCAGCACGTTCAGGGCGGTGCGCCGCTCGGCTTCGGCCATCAGGTAGAGGTTCTCCTCGCTGGATTCGGGCACCGGCAGTTCGCGCCGGATCCCGTCCAGGCCCGCCGCCAGCATCACCGCCAGGGCCAGGTAGGGGTTGCAGCTGGGATCCGGGCAGCGCAGCTCGATCCGGGTGGAGTCGGGCTCGTGCGAGCGCGGGATCCGGATCAGCGCCGAGCGGTTGATCCGGCCCCAGCTGATGAACACCGGCGCCTCGTAGCCGCCCAGCCGCTTGTAGGAGTTCACCAGGGGCGCCAGCACCGCGCACATGCCCCGGGCGTGCAGCAGCTGCCCGGCCATGAAGCGCTTGGCGGTCATGGACAGTCCGTGGCTGTCCCCGGGGTCGGAGAAGGCGTTGGAGCCGTTGGCCTTGTAGCTGAGGCTCTGGTGCACGTGCATGCCGCTGCCGGCGATGCCGCGGATGGGCTTGGGCATGAAGGTGGCGCAGAGGCCCTTGGCCTGGGCCAGGATCTTCAGCACCACCCGGAAGGTCACGATGTTGTCGGCGGTCTTCATGGCCTGGGCGAACCGGAAGTCCATCTCGTGCTGGCCGGGGGCGATCTCGTGGTGCATCGCCTCGGTCTCGATGCCGAAGCCGGCCAGGGCCTCGGTCATCTGCCGCCACAGGCCGGTGACCACCATGTTGGTGGGCTGGTCGAAGTAGCTGGCCCGGTCCACCGGGCGGGGCGGGACGATGGCGCCGTCGGCGCCCGGCTGCAGCAGGAAGAACTCCAGCTCCGGCCCGGCGTTGTAGCCGAAGCCCATCTGGTCGGCCTGCTTGAGCATGTTGGCGAGCACCGCCCGGGGGTCGCCCAGGAACGGCTGGCCGTCGGGGGTGTAGACGTTGCAGATCAGCCGCGCGGTGGTCTCGCTGCCTTCCAGCCAGGGCAGCACGGCGAAGGTGGAGACGTCCGGCACCAGGTGCATGTCGCTTTCGGCGATGCGGGCGAAGCCCTCGATGGAGGAGCCGTCGAACCAGATGCCGTGGTCCAGGGTGGCGGAGAGCTCCTCCACCGGGATGGTCACGTTCTTCACCGCGCCGGCCACGTCGGTGAACTGCAGGTCGATGAACTTGACCCGGCGTTCGCTGACCAGGGCCAGGGCTTCGGTCTGGGCGCTGCGCTGGGCGTTCATTTGTGCATCGCCTGCAGGCCGAACCCGGCCACCACCAGCACCAGCAGCACCACCAGGGCCATCAGCACCGAGACGAAGGCCGGGGAGCGCCAGAACGGCAGCTCCCGGGGCGGGGCCTCCACCCGCTCCAGCACCGACAGGTCGGCGGCCTCCAGGTGGTCCAGGTCGAAGATGAAGGCGTGCAGGTCGGGGCAGCGGCGGTCGGGGTCCCGCTGCATGGCCCGGGCCACCACCGCCGCCAGCTGGGGCGAGACGCCGGGGACCAGCTTGTCCAGCCGGGGCACGGTGCCCTGGAGGTGCAGCGACATGACCACCATCTGGTTCTCGCCCTCGAACGGCACGTGCCCGGCCAGCAGCTCGAACAGCATGGTGCCCAGGGCGTAGATGTCGGTGCGCTGGTCGCCCCGCTGGCCCTCGATCTGCTCCGGGGCCATGTAGTCCGGGGTGCCGGCGGTGCCGCTGAGGTTGGCGTAGGTGACCCGGTAGGCGGTCTTGGTGAGGGCCAGGCCGAAATCCAGGATCACCGGCTCGCCGTCGGGGGAGATGAGGATGTTCTCGGGCTTGATGTCCCGGTGGATGATCCCGTGGTCGTGGCAGTGGGCCAGGCCGTCGGCGATCTTCTTGATCAGCCGGGTGGCCTCGTCCGGGGGCATGGCCCCTCGGCGCGCGACGAAGTCGCGCATGGACTCGCCGCTGATGAGCCTGGTCACCAGGTACGGGGTGGCGTTGAACTGGCCGGAGCCCAGCCCCTTCTGGATCGCCGGATGGTCCAGGGTGCGCATGACCTCGAGCTCGCGCTGGAACCGCTCGTACTGCGCCGGGTCGCCGATGGAGGCCCGGTTGGGGATCTTGAGCACGACTTCCTTGCCGGTGAGGAGGTCATAGGCCCGGTATATATCACTCATTCCACCCTGGGCGAGGTGGGCACGGATCTGAAAATGGTCGAACTGATCGCCAATCTGTAGCATAGGTCGGTCTCTGGCCTTACGAGATGAGCGTGCGGATGGATTCCCCTGGGCAGTATAAGGGAGTTTAGAGCGGGGCAGGGCAACTACCAAGCCCTGTCATCGCCGGAACACCCTGCTGAAGAAGGACGCCAGCGATCCGAAGCTGTCCGCGGGCGGGGAGGAGGCCAGCGAACGGAAACGCAGGGACAGCAGCGACAGGTTGTCGTCGCTGCCCCTGCGGATCGCTTCGTCGAGCACGGACTGGTTGTAGCTTTCCAGGGATTCGGCCGCGACCGCGAAGGAGGCGAAATCCGGATCCTCGATCAGGCCCCAGACCCCGTCGGTGCAGAGCACCACCAGGTCGCCCGGGCGCACCTCCAGCGCGAACAGGTCCGGCTGGACGAACAGCTCGAGCCCGAGGCACTTGTTCAGCACCGAGCGCTGGTTGTGGGTGCGCACCTTGTCCGGCGAGAGCAGGCGCATGCGCACCAGTTCGCCCACCCGGGTGTGGTCGTTGGTCAGGCAGGTGGCCTCCCCGTCCCGCACCAGGTAGGCGCGGCTGTCGCCCACGTGGGCCACGCTGAGGGTGTTCCCCAGCAGGTGGACCGCCGTGAGGGTGGTGCCCATGCGGCCCACCCCCATGCGGGTGGCGGTCTGCAGGACTCCGAGGTTGGCGTCCTGGACCCCCTGCTTGAGCCGCTGCAGCGGGGACGCGCCGTCGGCGGCGTAGAAGGTCTGGAACAGGAGCTCCAGGGCCAGGGTGCTGGCGACGCCGCCGTGGGCGAAGCCGCCCATGCCGTCGGCGATCCCGTACAGGTGGCCGTGGCGGGCGGTGAGGTCGTCGCCGTGCTGGCAGCAGCGGATGGCGTCCTGGTTGTCCTGGCGCACCACGCCGGTGTCGGTGAGCCCGTGGATATCGATGTCAGGTGTTTCGGCTGGTGGCATCATCCCTTCCCGGTATGAAAAGAGGAGGCCCGGAACCGGGCCTCCCCCCTTCGCAATTCAGACTACCTGGAAGGATTGGCCGCGCCCACGGCGGGAACCACGGCGCGCTTCAGGGACCGGCTGTTCAGGAACAAGTAGATCGCGCTCACCACGCCCCAGCCGATGGTCATCCAGATGGCGAACTTGGTGGCGTTGGCCGAGACGCCCGGGGTCTTGAGCCCGATCACCACGATGCCGGTGAGCAGCGCCAGGTTGCCCAGCAGGCCCAGCAGCGGGATCGCCAGGTGCTTGGCGCCGTGGAACTCATCCTTGCCGGCGAAGGCGATGAAGGTCAGGGCGCAGATCAGGGCGTAGAGGATGAAGGTGCCGATATTGGAGGCCAGGGTGATGCCGGTCAGGGCGGTGACGTTCCAGACGCCGACCGCGCCGAGCACCGCGGAAACCGCCACCAGGATCCAGACGCCCTTGTGCGGTGTGGCGTGCTTGCCGTGGAGGGCGCCCATGACGCTGGGCATCTCCTTGTCCTGGGCCATGGCGAAGCTGATCCGGACGGCGGTGTTCATGGCGGCCAGGGTGGTGCCCAGCACCGCCAGGGCCACGGTGGCGGCCACGACGATCATGAGCATGAAGCCGTTGCCGCCCAGCATGGAATCGCCGATCATGCGGATCATGTCGCCGATGGGGGCGCTGGAGGCCGCCACGGCCGCCATGCCGGTGGTCTTGGTGCCGTCGGCGGCCACGTTGACCAGCTTCTCGCACACCGCGTAGTTGGCGGCGAAATACTCGAGCAGGTAGGCGAACACCCCCTGGATGACCAGCGAGAGGATGATGCCGCGGGGGATGTCCTTCTTGGGGTTCTTGGCTTCGCCGGCCAGGGAGGTGGAGGACTCGAAGCCCACCAGGATCAGCATGGCGATGGTGGACTGGAACAGCATCGCGCCCAGGCTGTGGGGCCAGACGATGGACACCGCCGCAGGGTGCGCCCACTGGGTGGCGTGCAGCGGGTTCTTGATCCGGAACATGATCGCCAGGATGCTGAAGCCCACCAGGGAGACCAGCTGGATGACGTTGATGGCGATGGCGAGGTTGGTGGAGCCGGTGATGCCGCGCACGGCGATGAAGCCGACGATGATCGAGAACACCACCGCGATCAGCACCTGGACCGACAGGGGAGCGTTGATGTTGAACTGGCCGAGGATGTAGGTGATCAGGGTGGCCATCATGGCGACCATGACTCCCGGGTAGACCCAGTAGAACAGGTGGGCGGCCCAGCCGGTGATGAACTTGGAGATGCGCGCGAAGCGGTGGTGCGCGGAATCCTTCCGGTCCAGGAAGGCCTTTTCGGCGAAGTAGTAGGACCCGCCGGCGCCGGCCTCGGGGTACTTGCGGGCCAGTTCGGCGAAGGCCAGGGCGGTGAGGAAGGCGACCACCAGGGCCGCCACGATGCCGGTCCACATGTCGGTGTCGCCGCCGGTGTTGGAGGCCTGGACCTGCATGGTGATCCACAGGAACGCGCCTGGCGCGATCAGCGCCATGGCGTTGACAGTCACGCCCGTCAAGCCCAGCGTCTTCTTCATCACTGGGGCGGTGCTTGGTGGTGTTGCCATATGGCCTCCATGAACAAGGTTGAACGGGAGCGAGAAACCAACTGGGGGTGATCGCCGGTTTTCAAAGCCCTCAGCCGGGGGTGAACCCTGGCCTGCCTTCCATGCAGCAGAATGCATGCCAATTAATCCTATTTAGTAAAAAATTAGTATAATTCATTACAAAATAAGACTATCGAGGCGATAGCCTCTAGGGTGGACGACATCGGCATGACTACAAAAATGTATGTATAAAGAGTATAAAGAACAAAAATGTAATCATTTTAAGCGTTGTTGAACAACCCGGGGGTTCCGCCCGCCGAAGCCAGCCGCAGAATGGCCTACGGGGTCTTCCCCGCCCAGTTCGCGGCCAGCCCGTACTTCTGCAGCTTGTAGTTGAAGATCCGCTCGGTGGTCTGGAGCAGCCGGGCCGCGCGGGCGCGGTTGCCGCGGGCGGACTTGAGGGCGTCCTGGATCAGGTCCCGCTCGAAGGCCTGCACCGCCTCTTCGAAGGGAGTGGCCAGGAAGGTGCCGGAGGCCTCGGCGGTCTGCAGGGTGGGGGGCAGGTGGTGGGCATGGATCACCCCGCCTTCGCACACCAGGATCGCCCGCTCCATGCAGTTCTCCAGCTCCCGGACATTGCCGGGCCAGTGGTAGGCCATGAGCATGTCGATGGCGGAGTTGGAGATGCGCCGGACGTCCTTGCCGTGGGCGACGGTGTACTTCTCCACGAAGTGGTCGGCCAGGAGCAGGATGTCGGTCTTGCGCTCGCGCAGGGGCGGCAGGAACACTTCGAACACATTGAGCCGGTAGTACAGGTCCTCGCGGAAGCTCTTGTCCTGGGTGGCCGCCTCCAGGTTCTTGTGGGTGGCCGCCACCACCCGCACATCCACCTTGATGGTGGCGCCGCCTCCCAGGCGCTCGAACTCGCGCTCCTGGAGCACCCTCAGCAGCTTGACCTGGGTGGCCAGGGACAGCTCGCCGATCTCGTCCAGGAACAGGGTGCCGCCGTTGGCCAGCTCGAACCGGCCGGGGCGCGGGTGGCGGGCGTCGGTGTAGGCGCCGGCCTCAACCCCGAACAGTTCCGACTCGATCAGGGTCTCGGGCAGGGCGCCGCAGCTGACCTTGATGAAGGGCATCTCGGCCCGGGGCGAATTGTAGTGGATGGCCCGGGCCACCAGCTCCTTGCCGGTGCCCGACTCGCCGCGGATCAGCACCGTGGTGCTGGCCGGCGCGGCCTGGGCCACCTGCTCGAACACCTGGCCCATGGCGTGGCTGTTGCCGATGAGATTGTGCAGTTCGTAGCGCTCCTGCAGTTCGTGGCGGAGCAGCTGGTTCTCCTCCAGCAGGCGCTGCCGGTCGGCGGCCACCAGGCGCGCCACCTTCATGGCCAGGTCGACCATGGAGGCGGCGATCTGCAGCACCTTGGTGTCCCGGGGGAAGTCCCGCTCCTGGCGGTAGGCCACGGTCAGGGCCAGGGTGCCCGAGGGGCGGCCGTCCAGGAACAGCGGCAGGCAGAAGAAGGAGAGCTCCTGGCCGCCCCGGTTCCTGCGCCGGACCCGGGTCCGGTCCAGGAACAGCGGCTCCTCGCTCACCTTGGGCACCACGATCGCCTTGCCGCTCTGGAACACCCGGCCGGTGATGCCCTCCCCGGGCCGGAAACGGACCCCTTCCACGGAGGACCTGGCCAGTCCAGTGGAGGCTTCGATGGTCAGCACGCCGGTCTCGGGGTCGGCCAGGGCGATGGCCCCGCTCAGCGCCCCGAAGGCCTCCACCAGGATCTCCAGGACCCTGGGCAGGGAGGTGCGGATGTCCTTGGCGGACAGCGCCTGGCTTACGCCCAGGAGGGAGGTGAGGTGCAGGGGATCGTCCGGCGCGGCCATGGTTCCAAGGGTACGACAAAAATGTCACAGTTTGGGATCCACCCTACAAAAATGTGAATGCACGATGGCAGTGAAAACGGTCGAGCCTCATGGCAAACTAAGGCATGTCGCTGGCCTATGATTGTCTAATCATCGGGGCCGGGCCCGCCGGCGGGGCGGCGGCCTACCACCTGGCCCGCCGGGGGCACCGGGTGGCCGTGCTGGAGAAGCGCGACCGGCCCGGACTCAAGCCCTGCGGCGGCGGCGTCTCCCCCCAGGTGGCCGAATGGTTCGGTTTCGACTTCAGCCCGGTGGTGGATCGCAGGATCCGCCGCTGGCGGTTCACCTTCCGCGGCCAGGATCCGGTGGAAGCGGAGGCGGAGGGACGGGACATCCTGTGGATGGTCCGGCGGGAGCGGTTCGATGCCTTTCTCATGAACCAGGCCCAGGCCCTGGGGGCGGAGTTCATGCTCGACCGGCCGGCCCAGGGCCTGGCGCTCCAGGGTGACGGTTGGGAGGTGGCTACCGCCCTGGGCCCCCTGCAGGGCCGCTACCTGGTGGCGGCGGACGGCGCCATGGGACGGTCGGCCGGCTGGCTGGGGCTCCGCGGCGGAACCCGGGCCGGAGCGGCGCTGGAACTGGAATGCCCCGTGGCGCCGCCCCAGGACGCCCCGCTGTGCCTGGATTTCGGCGCCCTGAAGGCCGGGTATCTGTGGAACTTCCCCAAGCGCGACGGCCAGTCCCTGGGCGCCGGGACCCTGCAAGGGGTCCAAGGCCGGTCCCTGCGCAGCACCCTCGACGACTATGCCGCCGGGTTCGGGGTCGACCCCGCCGGCTGCACCCTGGCGGCCCACCCGATCCACGTCTGGAATGCCCCCCGGGTGCTTCACGCCGGCCCGGCCCTGCTCGCCGGTGAGGCCGCCTGCGTGGTGGACCCGTTCACCGTGGAGGGGATCCGGCCGGCCATCCGCACCGGGATCTGGGCCGCCGAGGCCATCGCCGGCGCCCTGGCCTGCCGGGAAGGGGCGCTGGAAGGGTATTCGCGGCGGATCCTGGAACTGGACCAGGAGATGCTGTGGGCGAAACGGCTGGCGGCCGTGTTCTACCGCCTGCCGGCCGCGGCCTACCGGGCGGCGGTGATGAACGAGTGGGGGCCCCGGGTCATGGGGCGGCTGCTCCAGGGGGAGGCGAACTACGCCCAGGTGGCCCGCCAGGCCTTGGCGCGGCTGACCTAGCCCAATTACTGTTCGGTTAGATTGCGGCATCGATTTTCCGCTTCGTCTTACCGTGGGGCCTGGGTTCGACCACGATCGCGATCCCCGGCTCCAGCCGCTGGTTAGTTGGCTGGCCCCGCTTGCGCAGCGGATAGTTGCTCATCTTCCTTTTGACACCTCGGGGGTTCTGACGGGATCGGCTGGAGACGACAGGCTCATCCAGGAGTTCCAGCAATACCTGTTCATGAAAGGCGGGTCTGTTCCGAGGGGGGGAGAGACGCGAAACGCGCCATTTTCCGCCGAATCACGCGCACCGCGTGCATGAATGATAGGCGGTCGGGATCGACATCTCCTTTGAGCGCCGCCTCATGCATGAGGCCCCGGATGGCGAAATGAGCCATCATGAGCCCATAGAATTCCTGTC
>Ga0316217_10003120_pt1 | contig 19235 bp, 22 predicted proteins | sample 1anoAmetaG_FD_203633 | JGI IMG/M metagenome (GOLD analysis project Ga0316217, IMG submission 203633) | Freshwater microbial communities from Trout Bog Lake, Wisconsin, USA - 1anoA | ecosystem: Environmental > Aquatic > Freshwater > Lake > Hypolimnion/Profundal zone | place: USA: Wisconsin...
GCTCGGCCATCATTCCGCGTTACGCCGAACTATGGAAAGTGCTGCACGCCGCCGGGAAGAAAGTTTTGTTTTGTGCCGAACTGATTAAAGGGGACGTAGCTATTTATGCTTGAACGAAGGCTGAAACCGGTACGTGATTGCTTTCGGGTCAACGCCATACACAATCCATTTGCCATCTTCATGCTCTGGTGAGCGAATGAAACCGGGGAACGAAACCGGAACGTGATGGCTTTCCCGGCGGGCGGGCGTGTTGGCATCATATGGAAACAAACTATCGGCTTCATCGCGGGCGATTCTTTTGGCGCGCCAAAGAATCATGGCTACGCAATTAATCGCTATTTAGCGCATAAGTTGTTGTACGAACGTCACTTATATCGATGTCGTTAAGATGCTATGGCACGCCGGAGCGCAAAAACTGTTCAAAGTGTTCAGCGCCGGCGTGGGCCGCGGGGCGGGGGATCAGCGGCGGTGGCCGCGCCAAACCGACAGGGCTTGGGCGACGCACATCGTCACGCGGCCCCATTGGCCGTCGTTGCAGGGTTGGCGAAACAGCCGCATGGTGGGATACCACGGGCTGTCGGTGCGCTCCAGCAGCCAGCGGAAATCACTGATGGCGGGAATGAGCACCCAAACCGGCTTGGCCAGGGCGCCGGCCAGGTGGGCCATGGACGTGTCCACGGTGATCACCAAATCCAACTGCTGCACGAGTGCGGCGGTGTCGGCGAAATCATGCAGCTCGGCGGTGTAGTCGATCAGGTGCAGCCCGTCCGGCGGCGCTTGCGTTGCCGCCGGGCCTTTTTGCAGACTGAAGAAGCGCACGCCGGGTAGAGCGGCCAAGGGCTGGAATATCTCCACGGTTTGCGACCGCCAGCGGTGGCCGCCGACACTGCCGGCCCACACCAAGCCAACGTTCAACTGGCCGTCGGTCGGTACGCGCGCGGCCCATCGCCGCACCCGTTCTTTGGGGGCAAAAAGGTACGGTACGGCATTCGGGATGTTGTCCAGGGTGATGCGGAAAATTCGCGGCAGGCTTTGCAGCGGACAATGCCAGTCAAACGGCGGCAACGGTTGCCCGCGTGCCACGCATTGATCGATGCCGGTCATGGAGGCGAACAGCGGCAGCAGCGGTGGGGGGCATTCCAAAATGAGCCTGGCGCCGCGCCCCTGCATCATCGGCACGAAGCGCACGAATTGCAGGGCATCGCCCAAAGCGCCCTCGGGATGCAGCAGGATGGTTTTACCGGCCGGGTCCGAACCGTCCCATTGCCGCTGGGGAAAACCGCGTTGGGCGCCGTACGCCGGGACCGCCAGCCGCCATTCATATTCCTCCCAGCCTTGGGCCAAATCGCCGCGCACCAGCAGCGCCAGGGCCAAGCTACAATGAGCTTCGGCATAGTCGGGAACCAAGGCGATGGCTTGCTGAAAGGCGGCGATGGCCGGGGCGAGTTGTCCGGCGTTGGCCAGGGCCACGCCGAGATTGTAGTAAGCTCCGGCAAAGTTGGGCTTAACGGCGATAGCCTGGCGGCAAGCCGCGATGGCTTGATCCAATTGTCCCTGGTTGGTCATGGCCACGCCAAGATTGTTGAGAGCCTCAGGATAGTTGGGCTTGAAAATCAAGGTCTGCCGCCAGGCGGCGATGGCTTGGTCCAATTGCCCGGCGGCTTGCAGGGCGGTGCCGAGATTGTAGTAAGCCTCGGCATGGTTAGGCACCAGCGCAATGGCTTGGTGATAAGCGGCGATCGCCTGGTCCAGTTGTCCTTTTTCTTGCAGGGCCATGGCCAAATTGTTGAGTGCTTTGGGATGGTTGGGCTTAAGCGCCAATGCCTGCCGATAAGCGGCGATAGCTTCGTCCAGACAGCCTTTGGCTTTCAGGGCCACGCCGAGATTGCCGTAAGCTTCGGGATAGTCGGCTTTGCGCGCGATGGCCTGGCGATAAGCGGCGATGGCTTGATCCAGTTGCCCGCCGGCTTGCAGGATCACGCCCAGATCGTAGCAGGCTTCGGGCCAATCGGGCTTGATGGCAATGGCACGCCGCAGCCAATCCACCGCCAGATCATTGCGTCCCGCCTGATGGGCCAGCACACCCAGCATCCGCAGGCTATCGGCATGGTCCGGCTGTTGCGCTAGAATTTCCCGGTACAGCGGCTCGGCTGCGGCCAGCCGCCCGGATTGGTGATGCTGGATCGCCAGATCGAAAGTTTGTTGGATCGTCAATTGCGGCATCGTTATGATGACAAAGTATCGAGTGTGCGCATCCACACCGCAAGCGACGGTAACTTCAGAATCAACCCGTTGGTATTCCGCCGGCTACACGCTACGATTCCCCCGTTCCATGATCGTCTTTCAATGCCATATTTGCCGGACCATGCTCTCGGCCGACGATCAACAGGCCGGGCAGTTGATGCGTTGCGGCACGTGCATGACCACGCTGCGCGTGCCCGCCGCGGCGCAAGCCACCGCCGCCGTGCCGGTGTCATCGGCGGTCACCCTCACCGTCGCCCCGCCGCAACGCTTTCTTGGCCAGCAATTGGGCGGACGGTTTTTCGGCAAGCGTTACGGTTTCAATTGCGGCTATTGTTCCAGCCGGCTGGAAGCCACCGATGCCATGGCCGCACAGGAAGGCCAGTGCCCCACCTGCGGCAGCCAGATCACCATCCCCATCCTCGACCGTTATGGCCGGCTGATCGACCCCAAAACCCACCAGATCATCAAGCAGGATCCGCATCCGGTTCACGCTTATGCCGCCGCCGGTGACCGCGCCCCCAAAATCATCCGCGCGCTGGATGGCAAGCAGATGATCCAATGCCCGCGCTGCTCGGCGGTCAGCCCGATCACCGCCAACAACTGCAAAAGCTGCGGTATGCCCTTCACCATGGAAGGCACCACGGTGGAAGCCAGCGGCTCCAGCAACGGCTTTTGCGTGGCGGCGCTGGTGCTGGGCATCATCGGCATCCCCGGCAGTTATTGCACCGCCGGCATCCCGGCACTATTGGCCATCATCTTCGGCATCGTCGGCTTGACGCAGGTGAGCCAGGGCCGCGGCAGCGGACGCGGTATGGCCATCACCGGCATCATCTGCGGCGTGATCGGCGGCATCATCGCGGTCAGCGTGTTGATGCACTGAAGAGGGAAGGGTATGAAGAGTTTGCAGGGTGTGAAGGGTGTGAAGGGCAAATACTTTCACACTCTTCACACCCTTCACACCTTCTGCTGTGCCGCTTCCCACTTTTCCTGTGCTTCGGGCATACGCAAGTAAATCGGCGTGAGTTGCATCGCGTCGATGAATTCCCCACGCCGCGCTGCGGCGTACCCCAGTTTGGCGACGGCTGTAGCGCTGGCTCGCCAGGTTTCCGGGCCAGTGCAATTCACGGCCGGATCATCGGTGGCAATCATATTGGTGTGATAAGGCAACCCTTCTCCCAACAAATACACCGGCCGCGGACTGTCGGCCAACATTGCCGCCAGCGTGCTTAATTGGGCTTCCCGCCGCGTAATCCAAGCCTCATTCTGCCGCTCAAACCGCGCCGTAAAAATCTGCCCGCGCTTGGCGTCCAGCACGACAATCAAATGCCGTGCCTCCGCCGGGGCGTTTTCCGCCAGCACGCCAACCGTCGGCACCGCCACCAGTTTGGCCCCGGTGGCAAACGCCAGCGTCTTGGCCAGCGTGATGCCGATGCGCAAACCAGTGAACGATCCCGGCCCGGCGGAAACATAAATCTCGCCGATATCCCCCGGCCGCCAGCCGCGACCGGCACACAGGCCATCAATGGCCGGGATGATTCTCGCGGCGTGCTGCAACCCGTGCGGGAACGTGTCGCTGGCCACTTCAGTGCCGCCCTCGACTAGCGCCACCGAGCCCACGCTGCCGGAAGTTTCGATGGCTAGGCCGCGTACGCTCATGGATTATGTGTGTTGGAAGGTTGAATGCTGATCGGCCCGGCCTGCCGGGTCTTTTGCCGCCGCGCCCGCCAGGAGAAAAACGCCGCTAGCACCAGCGCCACCGCGATGGCCACGATGGTCAGCACCAGTTTGAACTGGTGCCACTTATGCTGCATGGCCGGAAGATTGTTGCCAAACCAATAGCCGATCAGCATGAACAAACCGCCGCTGACAATGGCCGCCAAACCGTCGGCGATGATCATCTTGTAAAATTTGAACCGCGAGATGCCCGAGGCCACCACCATCGCCCCGCGAATGCCCGCGAACATCCTTCCCACCGCCACCACCCACACCCCATAACGGTCGAAATACCGCTCGGCCATGGCGATCCGCTTGAGGGTTACGTGCTTGCCGACAAACGGCACGCGCACAATTTCCCGCCCATAATGCCAGCCGAACATATACAACATGCAATCCCCGCCGATGATGCCGCACCAAGCCATCGGCCCGGCGATTTCCCAGCGCATGTGGTGCTGGCTGATCATGATCCCGGCGATAATCAGCGGAATGTCCTCCGGCAGCGGCAACCCCAGCCCGCACAGAAACAGCAGCGCAAACAGCATCCCATAGCTGCCGCGTTCAATCCACGGCATCACGGTTTGCAGGTCCAGATGATGGATCAGCCCAAACGGCATGGCTTGATTATCGGCACCACGGCGGCAATGGCAAACCTCATGCTTCGCCTGGATCCCTGTACAAATGCCCGCACTGGTTAAACCACTCCACAAAATGCTTCAGCCCTTGCGTCAGCGTCACCTTGGGATGGTAATCCAGTTCCGCCGCGGCACGGGAAACATCGGCACAGGTGATCTCCACGTCGCCCGGCTGCATCGGCTTGCGGTCCAGGATCGCCGGTTTGCCGATGGCTGTCTCCAATGCCGCCACCATTTCCCTGAGCGCCACCGGCTTGTGGTTGCCTAAATTATAAATGCGATAGCGATCGCAGCGCTCCACCGACGCCACGATGCCGGCACAAATATCGTCGATATACGTGTAATCGCGCGCCGTGGTGCCATCGCCATAAAACGGCAGCGGTTTGCCCTGGGTGATCAAACGCGTGAATTTATGGATCGCCAGATCCGGCCGCAGCCGCGGCCCGTAGACCGTAAAAAACCGCAGGCAAAACACCGGCAAATGATACAAATGCCAATAGGTATAGCAGATCAATTCCCCCGCGCGTTTGCTGGCGGCATAGGGGCTGATCGGCTCGGACACTGGTTGGTCTTCGCGAAACGGAATCGCCAACTGGTTGCCATACACGCTGGAACTGCTGGCGAAGACAAACCGGCTGACCTGGTGCCGCACCGCTGCCTGCAACATTTGCGTGGTGCCTTCGACATTGACGCGGGCATAATACGCCGGCTGCTCGATGCTCGGCCGCACCCCCGCCATCCCTGCCAGGTGCAAAATCGCCTGCGGTTTGGCCACGCCCACCAGATGATCGATGGCATCGCCATCGGTGATGTCGATTTCTTCCACGTCGAATTTTTCGCCCCCGCCCACGCTGGACAGGTTCAATTCTTTCCACGAGCGGTCATAAAAGTCGCAAAAATTATCCACCGCCACCACGCGGAATCCGCGTTTGAGCAGATGCTGGCAGGCATGAGACCCAATAAACCCGGCCGCGCCGGTGACGATAATGGTTGGCTGTGACATTGCAGAACCCATGAGTACCCGTTTTTGGGGTGGGATTCAATGGTTGGCGACGCGGATTGGGCGATTGTTTCGCCACGCCAGTGACAAGCTGCCGGGGTGACAAACCGCCGCTATGGCCGCGCCATTCACGACCCAACACCAATCACCTTAATTCCCTGCGTCAGCGCATAATCACCGCCTTTGGGTGTGACCACATACAGTTCATCCAGCTTCAGTTCCGCAATCGCCGTTCGCATCGACGCCGTTACCGTGGGCTTGGACGTATATTTAATTTCGTAGCCCACCCGGTGGTTGCCTTCCTGGAAATAAAGGTCAAGCTCCGCCTGCGCGTAGGTGCTCCAAAAATAGGGCATGCCGCTGTGCCGCCGGATGATTTGCTCGATGGCAAAACCTTCCCAACTGGCGCCCATCTTGGGGTGAATGTTTAACTCTGGCATATCTTTCAACTCCAGCAGCGCATGCAAAAGCCCGCTGTCACGGATATAAAATTTTGGCGATTTAAGCTGCCGGCTGCCGATGTTAGCGTGATACGGCGGCAGCAAGCGCACCATGAAAGTATCCGCCAGAATATCCACCCAGCTTTTGATGGTCTTGTCGTTCACCCCCATCGACCTGGCCAGATCGCTGTAGTTGAGCGTCTGCCCATGATAATGGGCGGCCATCTGCCAAAAGCGATACAGCGACGTGGCGGGAATCCGCAAATTAAGGTTCGGCAGATCCCGCTCCAGAAAGGTGCGCAAAAACTCCGCGCGCCATTCATAGCTCAGCGCATTGCTGGACGCCAAATACGAACGCGGAAACCCGCCTCTGATCCAAAGCCGCTCCAAGTTCGGCTTCGGGAGTTCGCCAAGGCCAAATCCTTGAACCTCGACATTGGCGATTCGCCCGGCCAAGCTTTCGGCGGCTTCCTTGATAAACCGCCCCGCCGCGCTGCCCAGCACCAGAAACTGGCAAGGCAACGGCCGCCGATCCGCCAAAGGGCGCAGGATTTTCAGCAAATCGAGTTTGTGCTGGATTTCGTCGATGATCACCAGCCCCTTAAGCCCTTCCAGCGCCAACTGCGGGTCTTCCAGCCGCGCCAAGTCCGCCGGCAACTCCAGGTCGAAATAATGCAAGCGGCCCTTGGGCCGGCCCTTGGCGATCATGCGCGCCAGGGTGGTCTTGCCGCTTTGCCGCGGCCCGGTGAGCGCCACCACGGCGAACTGCCGGAACTTGCGCGTGATTTCATCCAAAAGCCCTTTTCGGGGTATGGTTTTCATGCCTTGAATTTTCGGAGTTGGACTCCGAAATTTCAAGGGGCAAGTTCGATAATAATCCCGCCGTGTGGTGACAGGAGCAATATCCAAATGACTTGACCGGTTCTTCGCGTCCTTCGCCACTTCGCGGTCTAATCGTCTTTCCAGCCGGTTGGCGAATCCAAAATACAGATTACCGCGAAGACACGAAGGACGCGAAGAAATGCGGAAATCCGGCTCCGCGGTTATCGTCGAAGCTTGATTAGCCGGCGAAACGCTGCCTCGGGGTCGACGTCACACGCCACACACCAGTCCATGAACTCGGTGACATCCACCCGCCGTTCGCCAATTTCACTTTTGTGAACGAAAACATGCGAAACTGCCAACCGCGTGCCCAGGTCACGTTGGGTCAAGCCAGCTTCTTCGCGCAGTTTGCGAAGCATCGGAGGAAGGGCGCGGTAGCGCTGAGCATGCTGGGCCTTGGCCATTTAACATACTTTCCGCGATACGGCCCTTGTTACCGATTGGATAACAGGATACGCTTGCCCCCAAAATGTCCAAACCGTCGGCTTTTCTCAGGAGTAATACAATGCTTTTAGTGCGAGCATGGGTTGGGCCAAGCAAAATACACGGACTTGGGCTCATCGCCCACGAATTCATTCCAAAAGGCACTGTCACTTGGAAACTCGTTCCGGGTTTCGATGTCATTTTGTCGGAGGATAAGATGCAGAATCTCCCGCAGTCCGCTCGAGAGCAAGTACGCCATTACGCATACTTCGATTCGAAACTGAAAATGCACGTACTTTGCTCGGACGATGCCAGATTCACAAATCATTCAGACGATGCAAACGATCGCTTCTGTGGCGACCATACGGTTGCTGCTCGCGACATTCATGACGGGGAGGAGATGACAGATAATTACACAGAATATGGTGCCGCGATCGACCCGATTTCTCGGCCACCTTATGGAGGCACATGACACACCCCAAATTGATTGCTGTTGTTATCGCCATTGCAGCTATAACTGTGGCCGGTGATTACTTCATCAAACGGGCGAGCATGGAAAGCAGGGTTATTCAGAATAGATGGTTTCTGGCAGGAACTGCCCTATACATCCTTGGCACGTTTGGTTGGGTATTTATCATGCCTCACATGAAATTGGCGACCCTCGGCGTTGTCTATTCGCTTACCCTGGTTTTCCTCATGGCGATTCTGGGTGTTGTTGTGTTCGGCGAAACACTCAACCGGTACGAAGTTGTGGGCTTTGCGCTCGCGGCAATAGCGATATCACTTTTGACGCGATTTAGCTAATGGGGCCACTTTACGCCCCGCCCCATCTGCGCTACCATGCTGCCACATGGAAACGCCCCAGATATCCCGAGCCATCGGGCGGCTTGTTGCTGCGCCGCAACTTCAGGCGCTGGCGGCGTTGCTGCGCCAGCGACAGGTCGTCACTGCCTCGGGCATGTGGGGCAGCAGCGCGGCGGCGGTGGCGGCGGCAATCCATCTGCAACTGCATCGGCCTATCCTGCTGGTCTGCGGGCATCTGGATGAAGCGGATGACCTGGCGGATGATTTTGAATTGTTTTCCGGCCGGCGGCCGCTGGTGCTGCCGGTGCTGGAATTGATCGGCGGCTTGGGCGGAGCCAGCGAAGAGCAGGTTTCCAACCGCATCCGGCTGATCGCCGATTTTGCTGATAAGCCCGCGCGGCAACCCCCACCCCAACCCTCCCCCGGAGTACCGGGGGAGGGGGAAAGAGGAGTGCCGGGGGAGGGGGAGATGCCCATCGCCCTGGTCAGCAGCATCCAGGGGATGATGCAGTCAATCCCCTCGCGCCAGCAACTCGGGCAGCTTATTCTCACGCTCAAGCCCGGCCAGACGCTGGAGCCGGAAAAATTGATCGTCTGGCTTTCCGAGCATGGCTATAGCCGGCTGGAGCAGGTGGAAGTTCCCGGCGATTTTGCGGTGCGCGGGGGGATCGTCGATGTTTATCTGCCGGGGCTTTTCGAGCAATCGGGCGAGCAGATGGGGCTGACCATCCGCATCGATTTTTTTGACGACAAAATCGAATCCATCCGCCGGTTTGATTTGGAAACGCTGGGTTCGGGCGACAAGCTGGATTACGTGCAGGTAATCGACATCAAGGGCAAGCTGCCGGAAGTCGAGCAAAGCACCAGCATCTTCAGCTATCTGCCAGCCGATACCATTGTGGCCTTGTGGGCGCCGCTGGAAATCGCCGAGCAGGCCAAAAGTTATTTGGATCGTCTGCCGGAAGTGAAAGGCATTTATCCGCTGCCGGCGCTATTGCAGCAGGCCGCGAATTTTACGCGCATCGAGCTAAGCCAATTCGATCAGGGCGCCTCGGCTTTCAGCGGCTTGGTGGGCAAGGATATTCCGCACGTGCGGCTGCCGGTGCAATCGCTCCAGCGCTTTGAAACCGAAGCCGGCAAGGCGATTGGTGAATTGGCCCAGCTTGCCGAAACGCACCAAGTAAGCGTGTTTTGCGAAAACGCCGGGGAAAAGCAGCGCTTCTGCGAACTGGCGGAGCAGAACGCCAAGGGGCTGAGCGCGCGGCTGGAAATCGTGGTCGGCTATCTGCACCGCGGCTTTGTCTGGGAGCCGGATGCCGAAAGCAAGGTCGCCGATGAAAAACCCCTGGCCCTCCTCGGCCACCACGAACTTTTCCATCGCTACGAACAGCGCCGCCGCGTGCGGCGGATCATCGCTTCCCGCCCGGTCGATTCTTTCCTCGATCTGAAGGACGGCGATTACGTCGTTCACGTCGCCCATGGCATCGCCCGCTTCACCGGCATGCACACCATCGCCAAGGACGGCAAAAACGAAGAATACCTCACCCTGCGCTTTGCCGAAAACGCCGTGCTGCACGTGCCGGCGGCACGCATCAATCTCATCCAAAAATACATCGGTGGTTTTTCTGGCCATCCGCAACTTTCGCGCTTAGGCAGCAGCGCCTGGGAAAAACAAAAAGCCAAGGTCTCCGAAGCGGTGATGGACATGGCCGCTGAACTGCTGCAAATCCAGGCGGCGCGGGCGGCGCAAATGGGCCTGGCCTATCCGCCGGACACCGACTGGCAAAAGGAATTTGAAGCCGAATTCCCCTACGAACCGACGCAGGACCAATTGACCGGCGCGGAGGAAATCAAGCAGGACATGCAGCGCCCGCGGCCGATGGATCGCCTGCTGTGCGGCGACGTGGGCTACGGCAAGACCGAACTGGCCATGCGCGCGGCCTTCAAGGCGGTGGAATACGGCAAGCAGGTGGCGGTGCTGGTGCCCACCACCGTTTTGGCCGAGCAGCACGAGCGCTCCTTCCGCGAGCGCATGGCCAACTATCCATTGAACATCGCCTCCATCAGCCGGTTCAAAACCGGCAAGCAGCAGAAGGAGATCGTCAAGAAAGCCGCCGCCGGCGAAGTGGACATTCTCATCGGCACGCACCGGCTGCTCAGTAAAGACGTGAAATTTGCCGATCTGGGCCTGGTGGTCATCGACGAGGAACAGCGCTTTGGCGTCACGCACAAAGAACGGCTCAAGCAGATGCGCATGATGGTGGATGTGCTAACCATGTCGGCCACGCCCATCCCGCGCACGCTGCACATGTCGATGCTGGGCCTGCGCGATATCAGTTCACTGACCACCGCCCCGCAGGACCGCCGCAGCATCGTCACCGAAGTGATAGCGTTTGATCGGCAGCGCATCAAGCAAGCGATTCTGCGGGAACTCAACCGCGAGGGCCAGATTTATTTCGTCCACAACCGCGTCCACAACATCGTGGAAATGGCCGATGAAGTGCAAAAGCTCGCCCCCGACGCCCGCATCCTGATCGGCCACGGCCAGATGGGCGAAGGCGAGCTGGAAGACGTGATGCTGAAATTCATCCTGCACGAGGCCGACATTCTGGTGTGTACCACGATTATCGAAAGCGGCTTGGACATTCCCAACGCCAACACGATTTTCATCAATCAGGCCGACCGCTTTGGCCTGAGCGAACTGCACCAGTTGCGTGGCCGGGTCGGCCGGTACAAAAACCGCGCCTATTGCTACCTGCTATTGCCCGCCGACCGCCCGGTAACGCCCATCGCCACCAAGCGGCTTAAAGCCATCGAAGAATACAGCCATCTGGGCGCGGGTTTCAAAATCGCCATGCGCGACTTGGAACTGCGCGGCGCTGGCAACATCCTTGGCCCCGAGCAATCCGGCCACATCGCCACCGTCGGCTACGAAATGTATTGCCAACTATTGGACGAAGCCACCCGCCAACTGAAAAACGAACCCAAGCCGCTCAAGCCCGAAGCCCACGTGGAGATCGGCATCTCCGCGTTCATCCCCAAGACCTGGATTGCCGCCGACCGCCAGCGTATGGACGTCTATCGCCGCCTGTCGCGCGTGGATTCACTGGACATGCTCAACGTCATGGAGGCCGACTTAAAGGACGCCTTCGGCGAGCCGCCGCGCCTGGCCGTGCTGCTCCTGGCCCTGACCGAGCTTCGCCTATTGGCCGGTCTGTTCGGCATCGAAAGCATCATCCGCAAAGACCCGGATGTGGTGCTGACGGTCCGCGACGCCAGCCGGGCGCAGTCGGGCTTGATCGGTGCCCCCGGCACCCTGCGCGTCATCGACGAAAAAACCGTCTATTTGCGCATGCCCGGCAGTTTCAACGAAAGCGACACGCTGCTGATGGTGTTGCGGAATTTATTGAAAGCCGCCCACGAGCGCGAAGTTCGCGGCGAGCCACCGCCGGTGGCGAAAGCACCGCCGGCAAAAGCGGTGAGCGGGGCCAGAGGCGTGCCGTTGCGGAAATGAAGTGGAAAACGGTGTCACGTAAGGAGCCATAGTTGTAGCGGCTCAGTTTTGCAGCGGAATTCTGTGTGCAGTAAAGTGACTGAAAACGTGATGCAAGTGGAAATCAAACAAGGCGATGTACTGAAAGAGCCGGCAGATGTCTTGATCTGTTCTGCCAATGTATACCTAAATCAATCCGGTGGCGTCGGCGGCGAAATTCTTCGGCGGTATGGCAACGCGATGCAACTCGCTCTTCACCGTTATCTGGTTGATCACAATCTGAAGTTCCTGCAACAGGGAGAAGTTGTCGAAACTGACGGCGGTGGAACTGGCTTCCAGCATGTGTTACACGCTGTTGCTGTGGACGCGTGGTATCATTCGTCAGCAGAGATTATAGCGAGAGTTCTCGAAAAGGCGTTTCGGCTGGCTGCGGAATTGGGTGCGAAGAAGGTCGCCGTTGTTGCATTGGCAACTGGATTTGGACGGTTAAGCATGCGCGAATTTGCAAATGGCCTGCGCGAATCGATCAGAAATGCTTATCCTCCGATTGAGACTGTTTCCGTTTGTATGGAAAAGGTGGATCAAGCTGAAGCTATTCGTGCCGTACTGCACCAATAGATGTGGTCGAACCAGGAGAATAGCGGCACTCACTTTTAGGCGTTCAATTCGGTGTTGGGGACTCACCATTGCCCTCAATGCACTCCTGCTCGCCCACGCCTGCAATCGCGCCTTCTTCAATCTTCAAATCTTCGCGGTGTTGAATCTCGCCCGCCTTGCCGTGCGAACACTTTCTGATACGCCTCCGCCACCCGCCGATCCCCGCAAGCATCCACGGCGGCCTTGACCTTCTCACACATCGCCGGATCGTGCGCATAAAGCCCCAGCGCCTCCACAGCTTCCACGGCACACGCCCAGTTTTCGCTTTCGATGATGCTCAGCAACATCGCCATCGCTTCGGGCGTGCGAATGGTCGCCATGGCCAGCAACAGCGTGCGGCGAAACTCGGCCGGCAACGCCGGCCGCCAATGTTGCCGCAAGACCGCAAACGCCTGACTGTGGCGCGAAGCGCCGATGGCCAACGCCGCGGCATCGCGCAACGCCGCATCATTGCCGTCCAGAAATCGGCTCACGAATTCCAACGCTTTCCCCGGCGCGAGCTTGAGCATCGCCAGGAAGCATTCCCCCGCCACATCCGGCTCAGGGTCAGGGCACAACGCCCGCAGCCGCAATAGCGGCACCACCAGATCCGACCCGGTATACGCCGCCGCCCGCGCCGCGGCGATCCGCGCCACCGGCTCGGCGTCGGCCAGCAAGGCCGCCAATTCATTCATCACATCGCGATACCCCATCCGCACCAGCCCCATGGCACAAGCCCCGCGCAACTCGGCCGCGCTGTCCACCGCCCCGCCAAACACCGGCTCCATCTGCACATGATGAATCCCCGCCAGAAAAGTTGCGACGTTGTCGGAGCCTATCTCATACAGCGCCATGGCAAGCGCCTGCTTGGCCGCACACCCCTTATCGCTGCCCGCCGGGTTGACCATAAAGCGCTCAAACGCCGCAACCATCTGCGGCACCAACTCTTTCAACCCCGCTTCCCCGGCGATCTTGGCGGCTCGGGCCACAATGAGATTGACCTTATGTCCCAGCGCCGCCGCCAACGCCCGGCAGCCTTCCTCGCCAGCCGCGCGCGGCCGCAGGGCCGTGAGCTGCGCGAGCAGGTCTGCAATAGCGTGTGCCTTGGCCACAGGGATGGTTATATCGCGGTTGCCGGCGGGAGGGAAATGCTTTACGACTATGCCCGACATACTGGGTGCGTGACTATGATGTTGAAGATTAAACTGGAAATCTGGATCCGTAACGGCGGCGAGCAGTTCGTGCTCCTGACCATGCGGGATTTTGAGAAGGTGCAGGAATTCATCGAGGATGCCGGGCTCACGTTGCGTCGCGCGGGCCAGCCCAAGGAGCGAAGATGACGAAAAAGAGCTACGTCACCCTTTAGTCGGTTTGGGCCATCCTGGAAACCCTGGAAACCATCGGCCAATCCCACGGCAAAACCATCGCCCAAACCGCCCTGGCCTGGCTGCTGACCAACCCGGTAATCACCGCGTCAATTGTCGGCGCCAACTCGGCGGAACAATTGACCGACCAGCTAGGCGTCATCGGCTACCGTCTGTCGGTTGACGAGATGGCGAAATTAAATGAGGTCAGTATTTACCCGCGCGAGTGGTGGCGCAAGAAGCCGGATTAGATGGTTGGCCTCTTTCCCCCTCGCCCTGTACTCAGGGAGAGGGCAGGGGTGAGGGTGTATTTGTCCCCCACCGTGCTGAGTCATACAGGACGGGTTTTAGCCCGTCGCCGATCAATGGCGGGCTGAAGCCCGCCCTACGGTTTCCGATCCGCGTCGAATGATTCGGCTGGTGTCGGCATGATGACCTCAAAACCCCGTCTCCTATATTCCCGCTTATTCTCGATGCGGGACAGCAACCACGAGATGCCGTAGCCCCAGAGGATGCTGTTCACTCCTATCATCACACATGCTATTGCCACCAACCCTGCCCCGTTAAACTCATCGTCGAAGGCTGAAAGGAACAACCACGCTACCGGCCAACAGATAACGTATCCCGGAAGGATCAAAAGCTGCTGGCCCGTCAGAGCCCCGACCAACACAATTACCCACAGCAGGCAATTCACAATGGTGAGTTTACCTCCGCGGGTCGGCATACCAAAGAATCCGGGCATATATCCTGCCTTGCCACGTTGCCAAGAACCCTCACCCTAACCCTCTCCCTGAGTACAGGGCGAGGGGATAAGAACCATCACCACTTCCTCATCTGGCTCGCCACTTTCATCGGCAGCCCAAACAAATCAATAAACCCTCTTGCCGCCGTCACGTCATACCCTTCCATGCTGAAACTCGCTAACTGCGGATCGTACAGGCTGAACGGGCTGGTGGTGCTGGCGGCGGTGGCCCGGCCTTTGAAGAGTTTCACTTTCACGGTGCCGGTCACCGCGGCCTGCGTGTAATCAACAAACGCCTGCAACGCCTCGCGCAAGGGGTGGAACCATTGGCCGTTGTAGACCATCTCGGCGTATTTCAGCGCCACCTGCTGCTTGTAGTGATAGGTGTCACGCTCGACGCAGATTTGTTCCAGCGACTTGTGAGCCTCATACAAAATGGTGCCGCCGGGGGTCTCGTAGGCGCCACGGCTCTTCATGCCCACCAGGCGGTTTTCGGCAAGCTGGGTTTGGCCCACCGCGTGCTTGCCGCCTATTTTGTTGAGCACGGCGATGACCTCGTGGCCGGGAAGTTTCTTGCCGTCCACGGCAATGGGGATGCCACGTTCAAATTCGATGGTCACATATTGGGCTTCATTGGGAGCCTTGCTGACCGGCACCGACATCACCCACAAATCATCCTTGGGTTCGTTGGCCGGCGATTCCAGATCGGCGCCTTCGTGGCTGATGTGCCAGAGGTTGCGGTCCCGGCTGTAGATTTTCTTCTTGCTTTGCTCGACCGGCACGCCTTTTTTGTTGGCGTAATCGACGGCGCTTTCGCGGTCGCGCAGCTCAAAGCTGGGATCCTTCCAGGGGGCGATGATTTTCAGATCGGGAGCCAGGGCCATGTACGTCAATTCAAACCGCACCTGATCGTTGCCCTTGCCGGTGGCGCCATGGGCCACGGCGTCGGCATGGGTTTGCCGGGCCACGGCCACCTGATGCTTGGCGATGATCGGCCGGGCCACGCTGGTGCCCAGCAGATAATCGGCTTCATAAATGGCGTGCGCCCGCAGCATGGGGAAGCAATACTGTTCGGCAAATTCCTGGCGGAGGTCTTTGATGACCACTTCATCCGCGCCGCTCTTGTAGGCTTTTTCCTCAATGCCTTTAAGTTCATCGCCCTGGCCCAGTTCGGCCGCGAAGGCCACCAGCTTGACGCCGGGATAGCGTTCCTTGAGCCAAGGCAGAATGACGGAAGTATCCAGCCCGCCGCTATAAGCGAGCACGATTTTTTTCGGTGCGTTAGCCATGGGGGGGATTATAAGGAATTTCGGGAAAAATACCGAACCGTGGCGGCTAGGATTTTTCCGCATTGGTTATCAGGGCAGGGAAGGGCGGTTGGTTCCGGCCTAGCCACCCGCCAAACCGGACGGGGGCAGCGGCGCACGACCTGGCGTTCACCGAACTCCAGGACGGCGATTTCGGCCAGGCTGGCACCGGCGGTGGCGGCATTGATGATGGCAGCGATCCGCTTGGCATGAGCATCGGATGGCTCAGGTGTTGGGGTGGTGAGCCGGTCGGACATAGCCACGCCTTGGCGTAGTCGCTACGAAGAGTTTTGACCACGTTGTGGCACGGATGGGAAACAATTGAAGTGCATATGTGTAATCGGTGTAATCGGTGGCGAAGTCCACTTCTGCGTTTCCGCTTTCCGCTTTCCACTTTTCCCCTTATTATCCCCTCTGCCCATGCCCATCGTGCGTTACATCGCTGTGTCGGTCTTGATCCTGGCCGCGGCCATGGTGCTGGTCTTCGGCCCGCGGCCGGCACCGGCGCTGCCGCCGGGAAGGGAAAATGATGTCATCGTCCAATACTGGGAAAAATGGACCGATCCCGAAGCCTCGCAAATGCGGCAGATCGTCGATGATTTCAACCGCAGCGTCGGGGCGGAAAAACATATCACCGTGCAATACCTGTCGATGACCAACATCGACCAGAAGACCCTGGTGGCGATATCGGCTGGAGTGCCGCCGGATATCGCCGGCATGTGGGACGCCAATATCGCCCAGTATGGCGCGCTGGGCTCACTGGAACCGCTGGACGATCTGGCCGCCGCTGCCGGCATTACCGCCGATTATTATAAGCCGGTCTATTGGAAGGGCTGCCATTACGATGGGCATCTGTATGGCCTGATCTCCACCCCGGCGGCGGTGGCGCTGCATTGGAACACGCGCATCTTCTCCGCAAACGCCGACGTGCTTCGCGCCCATGGCTGCGATCCCGATCAACCGCCCAAGACGCTGGCGGACCTGGATCGCTATGCCCAGGCGTTGGAAACGTTTAGCCTGGGCGTGGATGGCAAGAAACACCTGGAGCGGGCCGGGTATCTGCCGATGGAGCCGGGCTGGTATGTCAACCTTACGCCCTATTGGTTTGGCGGGGATGTTTGGGATCCGGCCACCAAGAAATTCACGTTTACCGATCCGCGGGTGATTGCCGCGTTAAAATGGGTGCAGAGCTATTCCGACCGGCTGGGCCAGGACGCCGTGGCCGAGTTTTCCAGCAGCACCGGCGGGTTCAACACGCCACAAAACGCCTTTGTCACCGGGCAAGTGGTGATGGAACAGCAAGGGCCGTGGATGGCCAACATCCTGCATTCGCTCAAGCCGGAGATGGATCACGATTGGGCGGCGGCGCCGTTCCCCGCGGCCGATCCGGCGCTGAAAGACGTTTCCTTCTGCGGCTTCGATATCCTTTCGATTCCCAAGGGGGCCAAGCACAAGCAGGAAGCGTTCGACTTCATCGCCTTCGTCAACACGCAAGCGGAAATGGAAAAACTCTGCTCGCTGCATTCCAAGAATTCACCGCTGGCCAAGGTCAGCCCGGAATTCATCAAGAACCACCCCAACCCGTATATCGGCGTGTTCGAGGAATTAGCCGCCAGCCCCAACGCGCACGGCCCGATGGATTGCCCGGTGGCCACCGAAGTGGGCGGCGAATTAATGTCCTGCATCCAGGCCATCAGCGCCGAAACCGCCACCGTCCCGGAGCGCATGGCGTATATGCAGGACTTCGCCACCAGGAGTTACCAGCGTTTTCTGGACACCCAGGAAGCCTACCGCCGCGCGGCGGCCAAATAGGAATCGCCATGACCCTCTCCAAAGACACCCGCAACCTATGCAAAGGCCTGGCATTCTTATCGCCCTGGCTGCTGGGGTTTGCCGTGTTTACCGCCGCCCCGCTGGCCTTGGCCATTTACCTGAGCCTGTGTTATTTCTCCCTGTCCCGCAATGGCGGCAACAGCGCGGCCATCTTCCGCGGCCTGGCCAATTACCGCGAGCTATTCCACGATGCCCTGTTCTGGCAGGTGCTGCGCACCTCGCTGCTCTATAGCGCCATGGCCCTGCCGGCCGGAATGCTCATGTCCCTGGCCGTGGCCATCCTGCTCAACAGCAAAGTGATCGGCCAATCGGTCTTCCGCACCATGGTCTTTCTCCCATCGCTGGTGCCCTCGGTGGCATCGGCGGTCCTCTGGATGTGGCTCTTCAACCAAAAGCTTGGCCTGATCAATAACTTCCTGGGCCACTTCGGCATCGCCGGCCCCGGTTGGATCAGCGACGCCACTTGGGTGCTCCCCGCCTTTGCCCTGATGAGCCTGTGGGGCATCGGCAACACCATCGTGATCTATCTGGCCGGCCTGCAAGATGTCCCGCGCGAACTCTACGAAGCCGCCGAACTGGATGGCGCCGGCCCCTTGAGCCGCATGTGGAACGTCACCCTGCCGATGATCTCCCCGGTGATTTTTTTCAACCTGGTGATGGCGATCATCGGTGTGTTACAAGTCTTCGATGTCCCCTACGTAATGACCAACGGCGGCCCGGCCCACGCCAGCTACTTCTTCACCAGTTATCTTTTCGACAAGGCGATGAAGTACCAGGAGTTCGGCTACGCCAGCGCCATGGCCATGGTGCAATTCGCCCTGGTGCTGCTGCTAACCGGCATCGCCTTCTGGACTAGCCGCAAATGGGTGCATTACCGGTAAGGCACGGCCCTATTGCCTGCCAATGCCTGTGCGTAACCGGAGCGCATGACAGCTTGACAGAGATTCTTATTTGTCAGGCGCGCCGCGCCAAAAAGTCACCCCGGAAATTTTTCACTCCTATTATCAGCGTTTTCATCCCCATTCTCACCTGCCTGCGGGCTCTGCGGGACGACCGCTACGCGGGGACGTTGACGGCATTTTTCGTTTTCCACTTTTCCGGTAAGATCGGCCGGCTATGGAAAAGACATTGATTATTTTCAAGCCCGATGCGGTGCAGCGCGGGCTGAGCGGCGAGATTCTTACGCGGTTTGAGAAAAAGGGTTTGCAAATCGTGGGACTGAAGCTGATGCGCATTTCGCGCGAGTTGGCCGAGGCCCATTATGCGCCGCATAAGGGCAAGCCGTTTTATGATGGGCTGGTGCGGTTTATGACCAGTTCGCCGGTGGTGGTTTTGGCGTTGGCGGGGAAAGATGCGATTGTCATTGCGCGGAAAATGATGGGGGCGACGTTTGGGTCCAAGGCGGAGCCGGGCACCATTCGCGGCGATTATGGCGTGAGCAATTCATATAACCTGATCCATGGCTCGGATTCACCGGAAGCGGCCCAGCGCGAACTGGGGCTGTTCTTCGGGGCCGGGGAAATTGTTGAATGGACGCCAACCGTTCAGGAATGGGTTTACAGCAATAGCGGTGGAAAACTTGAGTGATGCAAGTTGTGCCATAACTCATCTGCATGAACCGGCACATCAGGTGCCCGTGATTGCCGTGGCCGATGTTTGCGTTTTGGGGGGAAGTTGCACCGGTGTTTTTGCGGCGATCCGGGCGGCGCGCCTGGGGGC
>Ga0316217_10003121_pt1 | contig 19234 bp, 7 predicted proteins | sample 1anoAmetaG_FD_203633 | JGI IMG/M metagenome (GOLD analysis project Ga0316217, IMG submission 203633) | Freshwater microbial communities from Trout Bog Lake, Wisconsin, USA - 1anoA | ecosystem: Environmental > Aquatic > Freshwater > Lake > Hypolimnion/Profundal zone | place: USA: Wisconsin...
TAAATGTTTCGCAGGCAATCTACACTTTAAAATTAATACACTGAAGTTTTGTGTATTAGGTATAGATATATTATAAGAGTGATCATGAGATAAACTTTTGCCAAATGCTTCCTAATAATATCTCTTGTTTTCTCTGAAAAACCTTTTCGAACTAATCCTGGAATAAGGGAAATCGATTGCTTGTCTACAGGCTCGCTGTATCCATGCTTGAAAACACCTTTTCGCCACAGCCTTTCTACGGAGCCTTGACTTCGATAATCGTTATTCTTCCAAAATTCAAATTTTTAACGATGATATGAAACGATTTTTGGTGCACATATAATTCATTTGATAATTGCCTGCTTTTATAAACAACACTTTTAAATGAGCCTCTAAGGGTAAGAAAATATATTGATTATTCATCAATTCGTTCACAAAAATTCAAAATCAATACAAACCTTAAAGAAAATTGTCGGAATAATCTAAAAAGGAAAGTTTTGCAAATTCTGCCGGTTTTTTCTTTGCCATCAAATTCCAAAGTACTTGAATAATTTCACAATCTAAAATGAATAGAAGATCTATAAAGAATGGAAGTAATCCAAAAGTAAAATTTGATCAGGTAAATATTACTCTATCGCTCTTAATTTATCAATTAAAACTATAACCTTTATCATTTGTCAACTGGACATGAGCTACTAAATCATTATTGAGGTCTGCTCCAACTGCAAACAACATGCTTGGTGTACAAGGCACAACGAAGCAACTTACCTAGCCCTTGCTGAAGAGCTCAAAAGGACTATAATTAGTCATCTTAATAATGTTTCAGTCAAAATCAATCTAGTTGGAGACTACAAAATCGGATCTTTTTAAGTCATTTGCAAAGGAATCACCTTGTTTTCTAAACTGTAACTAGGATACTTTCCTCATACAGTTTTGCTTACTAACAGAATAGTTTCATTTATTGAAGATGTTAAACAAGGAAATGATCTGAGTAAGTACAAATTTTCTCATAGTCCTATTAAAAATCATCCCCAATTCAACAAATCTCCCTCAAAATCTCCTTCCAAATAAAATGTTCAGGCAACACAAATTCACAATAAAAGTTTATTGAATCTTTAAGCTTCAAGCGAAAAGCAAGAAAGTCATGTAAACTTGAATTAAAAGCCAAAGCCATAGTCTCCTGTGAAACCAAAATAACCTTAAGTTAAAAAATAAGATACTCCAGTGAGTAAAAATACTTAAAAAAAAGAAGAAAAGCATCACTAAGTCAAAATTTAATAGCCTCCAAAGGTTAAGTAATAACCAAAAAAAGAAGTTATCAACGAAGTGAAAGTATAGAAAACTTAAAATAAGTAAACTAAACAGCATAGTGAGGCTAAAACCTCTGAGAAATAAGCCAAATAAGTTAAGTAGGTAAAAAAATAAACTTAAACTCATGATCACAAAACTTAACCAAAATAAAAAAAAGAAGTTATCAATCCCCTTCCTGCACATCAACCTTAAGAAAAGCATCCCGAGAAAAGTTAAAAAGCTATCTCTCATAAAGAAGTTAAATAAGTTAAAGAAGTTAAAGAAGTTAAAGAAATTAAAGAAGTTAAAGAGGCTAAAGAGGTTAAAGAAGTTAAAGAAGCTACAGAAGCCCCAAAGTAAGTAACTAAGGAAGCTCCAAAGTAAGCAACAAAAGTTGAAGCAACTAAGGAAGCCCCAAAGTAAGCAACAAAAGTTGAAGCACCTAAGGAAACGCACTAGCATAAAGCATAGGCTGTTGCCTAAAAAACTAAGGACAAAGTGTCAGTTGAAAATCCTGTGCTTCCTCAGCCTTTAAAAGAGCACGTTTAGCCTCATAAAGAGTAAAAAAAGTTATCGGTTTTAGAGCCTAAAAAAGAAAAGTAGCCAACAAAGTAACAAACTGCTGTTGCTCCTAGTCATCCCAAAGATCCATAGACTTCTAAATAGAAAGTATAAAGTCCGAAGAAGTCTGAAAAAGTGCTTCCTGTGGCTAAAGTCTAAGATGCGCCTAAAGCACATGACACCCATGTTTAAAAACAGCCGACTTCCGTTGGGGCTGTTGTAAGTTCTGAGCATCCAGTCATCTAAAATAAAGTAGAATCTGAAGTAACTCCGAAAAAGAAATAAGGCGACCAAATTGTGGCTAAATAATGATATGCATAGAATTTAAGAAATAAATAATCCAAACAGCTAAGTATAATATACTCAGCAGCCTATCTTTGAGTAAATGAGGCCAAGTATGAGTTTGGAGAGGCATTTCGTGTATTTAGCAATCATGAAATCTTATTTTTCCAAGTTTTGCTTTTGTGCTTCTCATTATCCAGTTATCATCTGCAGGTCTATTGAAGTTTATCTCACTAAGAACTTGAAATTAGCTTTATTTGATTTTTTCAGGACAATAGCAGTGATAAAATATCATTCAAAGGGTCTCAATCAATTTTCCGAGCTCTGGCCTTAGATGCAATTAAAATTCGGATCATTAAAGATATTTTTAGAACCATCTTTTTGCTTTGTTTTAAGCGAAAGCTTTGTGATTAAAGCATAAATAGTCACAATATAGGTCATAGTCTTGTTCCGAATTTAGTAAGACCATGAGGAGTGATCTTCTTTCTTAGAAATTAAATATTTTCAATTAAGAGGACAATTTTTCAACGAGACATAACCCACCGCAAAAACTTACTTTAATTTATACAAAATCGGGCCAAAAATGTTCAGTTATCAATTTTTGAAAAGACAAGTGATACTTTACTCAAAAAGAGATTCAAATAAGCTCAACTGCTAACATAGCAGCCTTGAGGAGATAGGAGTGGTCAGCAGAGATCAAGTTACAGGAAGGAAAGTTAGGGAGAGGTTTTAAAAATCAACAAGTAAAGAGTTGATGAATAAGAGCATGAATATAATTATTTGATATATTGATTTTAGATGCGACCAACGAATTCATGTTAGGATTAGAACGAGCTGATGATTCCTGAGAATGGATAGGCAATCTTTTAGAAGCCTCAAAACTAGCATCATAAACAATTTTGGGCTACCACAATTCATAAAACTGTGCCCATCGGCTCTGAATTCCACCAAATTTAGGTTCCTGATTTTCAGCCTCTTTCTCCCTCCGTATGTAACCATTTCTTTATAAAGCCCGCCAACAATTAGTGACTCCAAAAAGTCAGCCTGTCTATCTACGAAGTAAAGTGCAAGAAGAAGAGCTCGAAGAGTACCTGTCCTTCGTTGAAAACTACTTTTAGTAGAAAATTCCAGACTATTTTGCTCAAGGTAATATACTTAAATATGGACGAATATGTCCATCTCAGAAACGAAAGTGTATAACGTGCACATCTGTTTCTCTTTTTTCTCTTTTTTGTCTAATTTAGGTATCGTATCAAGAGATCGCAACAGAACCAAAGCAATGTAGTTCTTACATCAAATGGACTACAATTATACCAAAGCTAAATTCTATATCCTTTTTCCTTACTATCTGACCTACAACCGTTATAAATCTCACAAACCTCTACAGCTTAGCGATCAGGAGATGTCTCGTAGGATAGAAGATCACCTATAAGGTCTGAAAAGCACTAAAGAAAAATAGCTATAAAGATGGATAGGGACAGTTTAAAATTCAATTTAATCTAGAATACATTTAAGCAAGTTGAACACTTTAATCTAGGTCGCCAAGCAAAACAAATACTAAATCCCTGAAGCCATCAGGGAACACGTTTAGAAATCAATCCGAACTGGAAGATAAATAAAAAAAGCTTTACATAGCACAAGACTTCCTCTTGATAAGCTGATATCAAAGCGATAATCTTTACAGGAGTGCAAGATCATTACGAACTAAATGATCCAGTTCGAATAAACTGTGGGCAGATGCGAGGAATGGCTCAAAAAACAAAATAAGTTTTAGGAAACTTTTTTCGTTAGTAACCCTGAACCTCATCTCAAAGTCATACCTGAAAAGATCTAATTCCGATCTCTTCAACTACTAGTGAACTAATTCAATAACCTTCCATTAGTTTACTAAAATTTTTAAAAAACAACTGGTGCACTCTATAGCTCAACTCTGGCTCTACTTGAAAGATTGCCCCCTTTGAACAAGGCAGCTAAAACTCGCACTGCTCAAACAAATGTTGGTGGAGCGAGGATCAGCATTTAGAGTGCAAGATAGTACTTGAGAGAAATCTAAATGTGTCCTGTTGAGCATGAATAGTTTACGAACTTTTAGTCAAGCATAAGGTAAAACCTCGAATGGCTTGAAAGAATAGGAATGTGGCTTGAAGATGAGAAATCGGAAAAATCTCTTAAGATTTTGAACCAGTACTCCAAAATTATAAATGATATCCCTCTAGTAAACAAGATTCAGCAAAAACTTCAATCAAGGCTGGAATACTATTAAATAATGTAAAGGGTAAAAAAGGACATCTCTAACCCTGCTAAATATTAGCAAATCAAAGACGCAATCAAAAAGCTTAAAGAAAAAGGCTATGAGACTTGTTAATATGCAAAGATCTAAACTAGGATTATAAGCTATATGGGATGGTACTAATCTCAACAAATTTTAAACTAGGATAGGCTTCCTAACTCAAATATTGATTTACTCATCAGGCAAAAATCAATAAAGCAAAGAATGATTCAAGAAGAAGCCTTCAAAAACCAGTTGCTTTCAGCAAGACATGAGCTAAATATACCTTAAGAGGTGTGGATAGAGAGTGAAGGCAAAGTTAAAGCTGTGGAGAATTTCAAGATCAAGATCACTGAACTTTATGAGAGAGAAGAATAACCTGAACTTAATCAAATGCTTTAAATTCTTAGTGTGTGCATCAAGAATGGCCTCCTTTTCCCTGAATTCGAACACCTTTACTAAAAGGTCATCGAGATATTCAACCTATTAGCTTAGATGTCTTTTCTTTTATTAAGTAATGGCTAGCATCTGCCTTAAGGATAATCTTTCTTTTTCTCTGCTCAGGACGTTGAAATTATTGTTTCGACACTTTTTGAGCTTCGGCAACCAACTTAGCTCAAAGATTTTCAGACGAAATAAGCTGGAGATGAAATTGTAATTCGAGCCCAAGTAAAAGGATTTCCTAGGAACCTTCCTTAATATCATTTGTTTTAGCTATTTATGGGAAAAGCATAATAGTGGAGTCTTAAAGCTAGGCAACTAATCAATGCCTTTAAATAAGAAGAAGCAGAAGTTAATATAAGATAACTCATTTAATAGTCCAAAAACTGTCTTCATTCTAAATCGATTGAAGAATAATTGAGTAGAATTGATGTAATTTTGAAATGGAGATAAAAAATATCACGCAAACTTTCTTAACACAAATAATCACCTTTTAACTAAGATGATATTAATTTCATGAAGCAGCTCTAGGCAGATTTGCAATAGGCTTAATTGTCTCAAGATAATGGTGAGAAGACCAAGCATAAAGCTTTGTAATATCTTAATACTAATGGAACCAAAATAATCAAAATTTTGGAAAAACTGGGTTCAGCATAAATCTAATGTACATACAAACTGTCAGAAATGAACAAATTTTGTAAGGAAATTGACAGATAAATAGAGAGATACAAACTTTAAGACAAAATCATAATTTCTCTTAAGTAAGAGCTTCAGCAGCAGCTTCTATTATCTGACGAATGGAAAGAAAAATATCTTGCGATTAAGAGATTTGAGAAGAAGAAACTTAAAAAAGATGAATAGGAGCTGAGGTAATTAGATATCTAAATTGAAATTGACTAAAATCTACAAAAAAATTTTACTCAAGCACAAAATAGCGAAGGAACCTATGTCGTACCTTATATTCCTCAGTTAATGTCAGCGCCTTCAAATGAAAAGAAGAAGTACTATATTAGAAACGGTTAGTTCTGTTGGTATTTTAAGCTTCCCTTACTTATTTTTGAATTCTTTAACGGCTACAACCTTAAGTTTGCAATTGATGATTTAGTGCGGTTAAGAGGAACATTAGTTGATGTACAGAAGTTTATCCTCCATTATAACCAAATCATGCGAAAATAAGATAAAAATGACACTTAAATGAGTATCCTTGAAGCTTAATCAGCTAAAATACCTTTCTTCTTTAGATAATCTTATGCTCTCAACAAAAAAAACGCACATATTAATATATGGAAAGATATCGCAGATTCTGTTTTGAAATCAGTTCCAGTTCTTAGCATGGAGCTAAAAGCTAGAAAACCAGAAGAACTTATCTAGCTTTTAGAGATGAAAAAGCAACAGCAGTAATAAGGTCGAGAATAAAGAAGATAAGATCTAGGGAATAAAAGAAAAAGAAAGCAAAATCCTTACTACTCAAACTAAGATATGACCCTTATAACAGAGGAGACTTTTGGACTTAAAAGCAAAAAGAAACGTAAAGGAATAAATCCAGATCAATAGTATAGAAATACTGCAGTTGCTAGCTCAGCCAAAAAGTTAGCTCGAACCCAAAAAGAGGACGTAGAAAGAGCATAAGCTTTACTTGCCGGATAGCTTCCAGCTGAACTCATTCACATTGATGATCCCAAAGAATATTGCATTTGCAGGTATGGAGTTCCTAACTAGAACTCTATTATGATCCAATGCTAATACAAATGCTAAGAGTGGTATCACATTGAATGCCTTGGAATTAAAAAACATCAAACCAAAAGTGATACTAAGCTTCGATGTGTTGGGTGTAAAGCTCTGTACAAAGAAGAATCTTTGGGGTATTTCTTTTGGGATTCGCATGCAAGAATCACCTAATATGCTTTCAGAGAGCTAGTTTAGTAGGGTAGATCACTCTAGGTAGAAACTCAGTAAATGAAAAAACTCTAAATCTTATACTCGAAGATGGAAAAGTGGAAAGACTCCGTGAAGGATATTCTGGAAAAAGTCTGCTAAACTAATGGATAAGATCTCCCAGCTTTGTAACCTCCTCTTTATTAGCTTTTTTTGCAATCTCTTTGGCTTCCATGTGCACACCCTGAAACCGCAATTTTGAGAAAACTGGTGCTGTTGGCTAGGAGTGAAATTTGATGATCCATCTTGAGAATATCACAATATTAAATAAAGGTTGGATATCTTTATAATGATTAGAGATTAAGTATCAAAGACTGTGCTTATTCAAAGTCTAAATGATACGAAAAATTATTTCATCGGCAAACAAGAATCCTTACGGAACATTCAAAGAAATACTAGTTTTAATTGTAGTCCAATTAATCAGACCACTTTTAGATTCATCAATTTTGCTTAACTATTATAGAATAGTTTTTTCGACAAAGTAAAATTTATTACCACAAATGCCTTTAATTTTTTACCAAGGCACTCCAGTTTTTTTTCTCAACCCACTCATTATAACACTTTAGAGCTTAGTTTTCCATTCTCTTTCAATATTAATCTAGAAGCCTAATTATTAAAGATTCAAAACTTCATTTTATTAAAGACTCCTGACGAATTTCTCAAATCTTTTGATGGTTTTAGGTTTTGTGACTCTTAGCTCATTGTTTAGACTTGTGGCACCCATTCCGAAGGCTAAGTATTCTTTGTCTCCTTACCAATATACAGAACTGTGTATGCTTTTATTGGTTTGGCCTAGAGCAAAATTACATACTTCATAATGTTCAAAGCCTAGTTTAGTTAAATAATTGCTCGTTTATATGTACCTTTGAACTAATATTTCATCTTTTGGTAGCCATTAAAAGCGTGAACGGTTTTTGAAGAGCTAACTTCCTTCATTGGTTTAGAGCATATATATCGTGACATGTTAAGGTAGAACATCCTCGAAAAATTTCAACATTGTCCCAAAATCTTTTTACTCCACATTAAAGTCTAAAATGAAATCTATACTAATTTTCCTAGGTCGGTATAATCCAAGTCCTTTAACTAACTCTTCAAAAAGTGACTGTTACCTATTCATCTTTTATAGGATTTACCTGTTAAATGTTTGGATTCCGAATGACCATCGATTTATCTTGGTTTTGATAAGTTCAGGCAATATTCGCAATTAACTAGGATTTATCTCTATTGTAGCTTAGGTTTGATTGTTAACATTGAATAGAGAAAGAAGTTTTGTAAGCTAATCTACTTTGTACAGGCTTGGGGTTCCACCACCAAAATACAAAGATTTCAAAGGCGAATCTAATAAACTATGAGATTTGGCGAAGTTTATCTATTTTTCCAAGTGAACCATATAGTTTTTCATAAGTTGCGAAGAATATTGTGAATCATGGGTGCCTACAGCGTGTACAGGAAAAGCACAAAAATGACATTTCTTTTGACAAAATGGCAAATGAACGTAGACATTTCGAATTAGATCTTTGGTTAGGTAGAGTTCTTTCGGCAGTACAGATATCATCTTGCGGATAAATGATATAAAACATTTAATTTTGGTAATTAGTAATTTAAACTAATTTTATAGTTAATAATTTGAATGCAAAACCCTTTCGAGTAGAGCCAAACGATACAACAATATGTTTTTCTTATTTTTGATGAACTTACTCCAGTTCCTGCAAGCCAACATGCTTCAACTTAAGTGCTAATTAATCAAATCAATAAATATGGACGAAAGATCATGCAATTAGGCTAACAGTCGACATTTAAATACAGGAATTAGCATTTTTTAGCAAGAAATGAAGTATAAAACCAAATTTCCTTTGTTTACAAGCTAGTTTCAGGGGAACCCTCGAGTAGCTGCTATGAACAAACAATAAAAAATCTCACTTAAAAGCTCTAAAATGAACGAAAATCAATATGGATGAGATATTCTCTTCCTTAGTCAAGACTAATTATGCCATCAAATTAAAAATCAATAGAGCGTGAGCGTAAGCAAGTACTTTAGTAATAAAAAAATAGCTTGATAAAGGCATCTCGGGCAAAATCCAAAGGGGGAAATCGCTCAAGTACAGTAAAATAAGTTTTAAAACTTAAAGGATGTTTTGAAAGTGAGTAGAATATAATCCGAGAGCTTTATGACAAGGTTAATAAACATTTGAGCAATCATAAGGTATCGGTTAGCAGTCTGTAGCCAGATAGCCTTAAATTTAGTAGAAACATTGATGAAAACAACTGCCAAAGCTTAACGGAAATGGTTAAGTGTTCAACATAAAACCACACCAAGCATCTAACTAATATTTGTGGCTTAGTCTAACTTTTACATGATAATCTGAATAAAAGATTGAAAAATGAGGGACTGGCTAATTCAAAGCTTTAGGCCTATATCTCAGAGATCACTCGTATGGAATAAGTTTATTCCTATACATTGTCTAAAATGCTGGAAACTTTGTCTGCTGTAAAACACAAAATGAATAAAGATAGTTCTTGGTGTTTCCCAGATTTAGAAACATTGGAATAGATTACAAGAAAACTATATGGCCTTTTTCCTAATTCTGAGTCTATGAGACAGCTTTCGATTCAATTCAATGCTGTTAAGGAATCAAGATCTTATGGAGTACAAGCTAACATGACAAAATTAGTAAACGAAAGAAAGGCAGGATCTTAAACATACAGGCTTCAAGTGAGAGTTGGAGAATTACTAGACCGTTTTTAGAAAAATATGAAGTTTAAGAAAAATGTTGACTTGAAATAGGTATAAAAATTGTTTTAGACTGTCAGAGAAATTATTCCTGTCTCCAAAAATCCAAGTCTGCAAGACCTAAATTATGAATAAGAATTCAAAAAATTGGTTTAGCTTCATTAAAAGCGATAAATTTAGTTCCAATAGGCTTCAAATAAGAAGCATAAAAAGTTGGAGAAAAGGATACACGAATTGTAACAATATATAGAATAAAATAAAAAAGAGGTGGCAAAGCTGAGTTAAGGCTGGTAACAGTAGAGAAAAAGAATGCAGAAAAAAATAGACCAAGAACAACATTAGTACAAAAAATTGGCAAACCAAAAATCTCATCTTTAGGGAAACATTTCTGAAATGTTAAAGTAAATAGAGAAAATGAGAGAAACAGTTCGTCAGCAAGCAAATTAAGAGATGTTTAGAAAGATAAATATGGAGAAATAGAGAGATTAGATGTCTAGTAAACACGAAAATGCCATCAAATAATTGAACAGAGCGATGGAGTAACTCAAGCTATAAAGAGACAGGATGCATTAATAGAGGTCGATCTACAAACAAAAGATATAACTGGTATAAGCTCAGTTGGAATAGTAAAAATAGCTGAGCACTGGCCTGAGAGTTGAACTATAAAATGTAATAAGTTAGAATTCAAAATACTAGGAGCAACTCAATGAAATGAGAAAACTTTATGAATAAAAGATAAGAGAAGTCGAGTAGATGATCTAAAACATCCATGAGCTACAGCTCACTAAGCAGAATCAAGCGGAAAACATTGCTCATTTGAATAAAAGTCTATAATCAGCTGAAAAGGAGATAGATCATTTTAGTGAATTAACGGGGGAGTTTCAACGAAAATTTTAAGGACTAAACAAAGAAAAGGCTAAATTGGAGGATTAAGTTCAACATTGGAAACATGAGGGTAAATTAACTGACTCTGATTTAAAAGCACTAAAAGATGAAGTCTAAAAAGTCAATTCCGCATATCTCTAGTCTTAGGAGGTGATATAATCACTCAAAAAAGAGCTTAGCTCATCTTTAGAGGAAAAATAACAACTATTCAAATAGAAACTTAAGATAAGTAGGTCAATTGAAGAAATTGAAACACAAAATAGTTATTTAAAAAATAGGCTGCAGACTATCTAACTATCAGAAAGAGAGATGAAGGACTAATATCATCATAAATGTGAGCAAGTTAACAGTCTAAGTCGCTAATCTGAGGAATTAAAGGTAAATTTCTCTTTATTTAGAAAGAAATCGTTAAAATTAGAAAATAGCAGAGCTAAGAGAGAGAGCAGAAAAATAAAATATAAAAGTAACTGCGAGAAGTTAGACAATAATCACAAACTAGACGTGAAATGGAAAGCTCTTAGCAAGGGAAAAGAAGATTGTAGCTTTAAAACATGAGAGTTTAGCTGAGGAGAAAAACTGAGCAACTTTAGAAGCAAAAGTAGTCTTACTAGTAGAAAGTAGGAGTAATGATCCAAAAAATGAAATAGATGGAATAATGCATGGGACAAAAGCAATTGCTTTCGCGTCTTTTACAGCACCAAAGTCAATGATATATTTTAAGAAGTAAGTTGTATTTTTAATCGAAATCATCCAAGATGTTCCATCCAGTCTTTGCTCCCATTAACCCATCGATCTTTGTCAGCGGTAGTATTAAGACTAGCGTTCTTATACATGCCACAGTAGATGAGATGCTAAATAAAAGACTAAATACATCTGTGAATTTACCATTTATTCCGGTTTAGCTGCTGCTTGGCACTAAATTACAATAATCTTACATTTTGATTCAAGTCCACCGTAATTTTGAGCACTTGTCTTATAAAAGGCCTTTGAAAGCTTTGCTTGAAATTATTGGTCCTCATTTGTTTGCTGTGGGTTAGACATCTATGTAAAATAATTATGAAGTTAATACAATTGCCTAATAAAAAGTTTGGAAATGGAAGAAGTCCTTTCGTTTGATCCTGTATTATTCAATTCTTTAAATCTTATTCCAAAATTGACAAACATTGGCAATCTCAATCATAAAAGCGATTATTTGACCATTGCGTTCTAGGGGTACTCAAATTGGGGTTTTTACCTGCCTAGACGACAAAACTAGATTTACCCATTCTTTCAGATCTCTCCTTTTCTTCTTACTTCAATCTTTTTTGTTATATCTCCTCTTTCTTTTTCTTTGCTTCTTAAATTTGTTTAAATATCAAGCTTTGCCCTTCCTTATCCATTTAAGCTTTGGTTTTGTTTAAGTTGCTTTTGATGCTGAAAAACATGGGACCCATCTCAGCCAACCAATGAGGATCAACGGTGGTCACACAGTTCATGTACTATTTCGATGTCATAACTAACTAATGGTAAACAACGTATTAAGGTATGTAGCCAAGACAAAGTAAAGCACTGCTCATATGCAATCTACAAGGAACCCCTGTTCTCATATTTACATATTCTCCAATACCCTTTACTTTTGTAGCATTAATGAAATAACTAGAGCAAACTGCCTTTCTTACAATGTCATAGTTGTATTCACAGGTAGTTAGTTTAAAGCCTAGCTACTTTGCAATATCCATTAATTGAGAGCGAACTTCTCTGACTTTTCTTAGAGATTTGTATTGCAAATAATGTGAAGAGCACCACTAAGAGCCGAAATTGTGTTTTTTCCATTGTTAGTATATGTTGAGGAATGTCAAGTGATCACTTTCAGGTATCAAAAACTTTTCTCTGATGGATTAAGCCTCCTGCATATGTTCTTTAGGTTTGTAAAAGATAGATGGGACAGAAAGCATTGAAACAATAGTAACGACCTCATCAAGGCAGCCTAGTTAGTTACTTACTATAATCATTTTAGACAAAGGAGGATCTACTGGGAATTATGCCATTTTTCTACCCAAATGAGTTAAATGACCCAGATTGTCTAAAGCACCCAGCACCCAAAGCTGATACATTGAACTTAGAATTGTTTCTTGAGGAGGTGGATCCATGAAATCAAATTATAGCAAGTTATCTATATTTAAACTCTTCAGTAGAAGTACCACATTACACAGATTGGTTCTTTGAATCTCAGGGATATTGTTCTAAAACAATTACTACCTAAAGATATGTGCACTGTAGAGGCGATAGCATTGTCCTGGTCCAGTTCTTCCTGCTCTCCCAGCTCTCTGGTTTGCATTTGCTTGCGAGATAGGAGTGATTTGAAGAGCATCCATACCTATCTTCGGGTTGTAGACTTTTAATTTGCAAAAGCCAGTGTCTATCACATATTTCACACCATCCAGTGTGAGTGAAGTCTCAGCTATGTTTGTTGCGACAATGCATTTTCTGAATTAAGAGCTTTAGAAGATCCTAGCTTGTTATTAAGACCGGAGTTGTGAATAAATGGGCAAAATTAATAATTTGGGAGCATTTTCCAAAGTATCTAGCTTTTATTGAATGAACAAGCAAGTACATTCAATATCCTATTGACCTGTCATAAAGATAAGAATATCTCCTGGAGGTTGTTGAAGATGAATTGCCACAGCTTTTTTCACAGCTGCGTCAACGTAGTCATTAACTGCTGCTTTCTCGAAATATTTTTGGACAGGGAATATTCTTCCAGGAATTTAGAAAATAGGAGCGTTTCCGAAGAATTTAGAGAATTTTTCTGCATTCATCGTGGCTGAAGTGATAATAATCTTTATATCCCTTCTTTTTTGTGCAACTTTTTTCAAAATACCAAACAAAACGTCTGTATTTAGACTCCTTTCGTGTGCCTCATCCATAATAATTGCAGAGTACATTTCTAACTCATCATCGTTTAGACTTTCTCTTAAAAGAACTCCATCAGTCATATACTTGATCTGTGTTTGATTTGAAGTACAGTCTTCAAATCGAATAGAATAGCCTACAGTGCTTCCTAATTCAACTCCCATTTATTAAGATACTCTTTTGGCAACAGAAACAGCTGCTACTCTTCTAGGCTGTGTACACCCAATGATTCCATACTTTCCATATCCATCTTCCAAAAGATACTGAGTCATTTGAGTAGTCTTTCCGGAACCAGTTTCTCCCACAATAATGACAACTTTGTTTTACCTGATAAGTTTTCTGATCTATTACCTGACTTAAAAGACAGGCAACATTTCTCTTTGCTGCTTAAAAGTTTTGTTTCTAGAGAAGTCAGTTGCAGCAACTCTTTTTCCATTGAGCAAATCTGAAAACTTAGCTCCATCCTTATAATCTACTTCACCATCTTTATTCACTTTGACATTATCTTGCTCTTCTCCTTTTTTTTACTTCTTTTAAAACATGTTTTTCAATCTTTCATTTTATTTATCATCTTTTTGTTTTACTTTTTGCCTATCGTTACGTTCTCTGTATTCTTTGACAATAGTTGAGCCTTTCTTTGCCAAAATAGCCATATCGCACAAAGGATCTTTAACGACTTGAATCTGACTGGTTTGAGTTGTATAAACAGTATTTCCATCCAAAAACGGAGGTTTCAAATCATGGACCATCAACATAACTCTTGACTATTAGTGATCTTAGTCCTCTTGAACTCCTCTTAACCTAAAGAATCCAGAATTAACTAACTGATTTTCTTACCATTTTGTGTTTTCTTCCGACTTTTGCTTATTATCCATTCTTGTTCTGTGACTAGCCCCTTTGAGTTTTTGTTCCAGCTCAGCTTCTAAGTTTCTGGTTTTTTCAGTTTCATAGAGTTTTTTGCTTTCTGCTGCTTCATCATAGACATCCTCTTCTTTTTAATACCACTCCTCCTCATTTAACTTCTAAGCCTGCTACCATCCCCATGCAGCATATTCATCATCAAGATCACGATCTCTGATATTTTTCCCTTTTATCACAGGTTTGAGGAATTAAGCCTTAGAAAGAATTTCACTGGCTTGGTCTTCCACTTTTTAGGATTTTTTTATAACTGCATTTCCGCCAAATACAACCGGTCCTGAACGATTTGATCTTTGTGATAGTGAGGAATGTCTTGACTTGGCATCATCACGTGACCTGGAACGTGAGGATTACGATTCTTGCCTCTTACGTATTTCGGACTGATATTTATTATGCTTGTTATATGAAGACGTTTTATCTCTTCTCGCCTCAGAAAAAGCTCGAGATGTCATATGATCTATTATAAATTATGAATAACAAAGTTATAATGAATAATAAAAACAATTAGCTCAACAAGCAATTATGTAAAAGAATAGAGAATTATCACTCTTTTAGTTGCTCAATAGACTTACGCATCGTAGTTAGTTAGATGTCTAATCATTGATTAGTTATAGCTATCCATATAGTCTATTTAGAATTACTGTAGGCACATATTATTTGAGAGACCTTGGAAAAAATCATCTTACTCTCCTAGTAAAATATAACAACCTTTGATAGTCAGCTTCTTTATTGAAGGATTGGCGTTGGCTAAAGTGAATATTTTTGGTCCACTTATGCTGATTAGTTTGGCGTTAAAGCTGAAATCTATTACTTAATGGTAGAGAGTTCCAGCTGCATTGATTACATGCTAAAGCCCCATAATTGAAAGCTGATTTTTAGGAAGTCCAATAGTATGCATGGGATAGCTTATTTGCTTCATCATGTAATTTACTTGCTCATCTTGCAGGTTGGACTAATACACAATTAGTGTTCTCTTCATGAACTCTTTTTTGAAAGGAAAGATATATTTCAAATTTTAGTTGAGGGCTTGGATTTAGCTTTAATGCAACTTAATTTTGAGATTCATGAGAGGTATCTTGTTGGGAACTACATTGGTTATGGCATTAAGTTAGCTGTTGGGAATGGTTTTATAATGGGGTTTAAGCCATTTAGGGTAAGTGATTTACATTGACAAAGTTTTTCTCTTAAAAGCTTACTTATTGAGTAGATAGAGAAAACCGCCTATCGATTATCTATAGTAACGCGATCCGACAATCTATTTTATTTTGTTTTAATGTACGAAATCAACTCCTTTTATTGTGTCCACCTCTTTAAGTACATATTATTCGACCGAATAGGATGGGACTTCGTTTCTTAAGCAAAAGGCTCCTCGGAAAGAGCTCAGAAACAGACATCGTTATATTGCTTTGATTGTATCTCTTGAATCGTTTTCTTTTTTGATCTTTAATACTTTTTCACCAAATTTTAAGGTAAAAAATTCATCGTTTTCTGACTGATAGTTGAAGCAAGTTTATGTGAAAGGAATCATTAAAGCTTGCTTTTCTTGAAGCTCAGGCTAAGCAATTGTATAAAAAAAGATTGCTCTTCTACGAAGGTTGAAGTGGTAAGGGTTGTAAAGAGTGTCATTAACTTTCACATTTAAACGTCCTTCGAGCTAGATGTTACCCCAAATTTCATTGAACTATCTACCCTACATTCCTCTCTTCTTCATGCAGGCTTTTGATGGAATCCCCACCGGAAATTCAAAATTTTGATCTTCAAATCCAATGAGTTTCCAACTAGTGTTCGGACTAAATAAATTAAGATCTTCGGGAAAGCGTTTTGCGTCATAGATGATTTGCCTCATGTCATCCAAAAAATCAACCTTGTGAGTCATGATGACGTCTTGATATTTGTATTTATTTTTGGAGCTAACTTCCCTGACTTAATTTTCATAGACCCACTCACCCCGCTGTAGGGAGTTTCCTAGATGTCCATCAGTTATTTTTTGGATTTATTCTTATCTGACTCCGTATTAGTTGAGTTAGACTTTATTTTGACTTTGCTTCATATTTAAAATTGATTCAAGATAACTATCAGCCAATAGGACAATTCAGAATTTGACCTTTCGTTTTTTTCTAATAAAAGTTCGATTTAATAAAAGTGCAATCTTAATCATAATGTATTCTAAAAGATGTCTAAGAATTATTCTTTGGTAGAAATAAAGTCACTCTTCGAGAATATTGAAGACTAAATATTCTCGATGCTTCTGGATCCTAGCGAAGGTAGCAACAGCCATTATTTCGAAAATTTTACCAACATATCGCTAAGAACCCTCAAGTACCTGAACCATTATCTTAACATTCTTCAACCCGATTAGAAAATTGGCTCTATCTTGAGTTCCATCTATTAAAACTTCAATCGCAGCTTCAACGAGTACAGAAGCAGAAATATTTATGTAGAGAGCTATTTGTCGACTCCTTTGGCCATTACTGAAGATGAGCAGAAATAGTAGGATGAAATCTATCATTTCATGAATACCAGAAATAATAACATACCTTTACGGTGTTTGGGGACTCCGTAGTTTTAAAGATAGAGAATGGAACTAGCATTGTTTGTCTAGTAGATGGATAAGAAAAAAGTAACTCTCAAGGAACCCAAAAGAAGCTTCCAAATACCTCCATCACAGCTGCCTGGCTTCAAGGTTATCAGAAAGACGACCTACGACCCTTATCTTCGTGATTCAGTCCCTGAGTAAGATCCCTTGAATACTGTTGCAAGTGAAGTTCCAATATAAACCGACAAAATGAAGTAGAATTAAGAAGTCCAAACACAAACTGACTTCATGTTTCATGAGCTTTAAACGCAGACTGAAAAAGAAGAAGATGAAGCCAAATCTCAAGCCGAGAGCAACTTCAAATCTGAAATTACAATGACTCTAGAGTAAAATCTGCAAGATTCAGTAAAAAAGAAAAGCAAGGTGAGCATAAAAAGTAAAAAGCTAGGCAAGGGGGTCGATAGCAAAGTGACCCAGAAGAAGAAAAAGGCCCATATTGCCTCTAATGTCAAGCTAGAATAATAGAAAAAGTAACTTAAATAATAAAAAACTTTAACCACCTAGGACCTAAATTCTAACCAAAAAAAGCAATGCAGCATAAAATCAATATGTGTTGGCTAAATCAACAAACTAAGCAGCCAGCAGGTGAATGTGCTATATAGTAACCACGAGCTGAAGATAATCTAGAAAGAAGTCTAGCCTAGCTAAGCTGAGCTAGTTGAAAACCAGATTGAATAGACGGTGTATACCAACGATAGCTAGTAGATAAAGATACGGCTGAGTACGGCTGACGTCAGGAAGAAGAAAGGGATGGAAGTCATTAATTAGACTCAAGAGGAGCACTACCACAACTAGCGTAAATCCAATCCTTCAGCTTTTCTTGAAGAGACTTTATTTTAGTAGGTTATGATCAAAGTTAGCAAAGATGAGAATTAGATTAAAAAAGTAGATAGTAAACTACAAGAAATACAGACTAATCTGAATAATCTAAGACAATCAAAACTTATACCAATTGCTTCAGTTCAGATCGACGAAACAGCTGCTTCTACAGTGAACTACCAATAAATTCAAGACGTTAAAGAGGTTAAAGAGATGAAAGAGAAAAAGAGTTCTGCCAGAAGTCATCAAAGAAGGGTCACCAATTTAGATAGAAGATAATCATTCGTAAAGGGTCCATAGTCTGTACTATTTGGTAGTTCGATTTCGTAGCAAAAATCCTAAAAAGAAGTAATATAACCCAAATATGTAATAAGTGAATGGAGAGAGAACCAAAAGCTTGAGCTTAGTAAAGTAAAAGAGCTGTTATAAATCAGCGCATAGCTATAAAACAAATAAAACCAAGCCTTACCTCAGAAGGTCCACCTAGCATAAATACCTCGATAGCAGCAGCACCTGTAAGATAACCACTTAGCGCCAATCAGCTAAAATAACACTTTCCAGCGTTTCAGCAAGCTCAATGTAAGAAAGTCAATGTTGTAAAATGTTTCAAAGAGACTAAAGAACAAATTCGTACACTCCAGCGATTATTTAGACAAATATCCTAACAATTCAGTGGACATATCTCAAAATAACCAAAGCAAGCTGCCTATTGGCAACACCCAGCCGACTAAAAAGAGGAGTTCCCTCAGAAAAGAAAGTATGTTCATTATAAATAACCGTGGGAAGGTAGCAGTGCATAGCAGTTTGCATGAGCAGCGTTAGAGTCTGCATCAATAATCTCATGGCTAATAGCCAACCATCTCAGTAAATAAGCCAAAAATTTCAGTAAAATAGCCACCTAATATCAGCAAAGCCAAAGTGAAGCTCATCAACTTGTCGAAATTGAATGATTAGTAGCCATTAAAAAAAAGTAGCGGATAGGATATTAAAAGGAGTTCACCGTAAAAAATGCATGCTTTGTAGTAATTCAAACAGAATGATGTGTTGACTTATAGTTCAGCGAATCAATTCCTATAGAACAGTGGCCTAAAGTCTTAAAAAGTTGAAAAGACCTAACAGGTCTAGAAGGGTTATCGATAGTCACGGCATCACAACAACTCAATTCTGAGGAATAAGAAGATCGCGGAAAGCTGCCATATATCCAATAGTCATTCCTAATATAACCTAATTGCTAAGTAGCTGCGGCAGAGGCACAAAAGAGAAATGATCGTCCAGTACTTAGATTTGATCTAAACTTCGCATCGGAGGTTCTGCGGGGATAACTGCGTGCATATAGAAAATTTATACAAAAGGATGAATTTGGACGGCACCCGGACTGATGAGGATATTATCGAGCAACTTTTAAGGCTGATTAAGAAGGGCAAATGATGGTTGTAATTATATTTGGCGAAAACAACTACCACTCGAAAATAGTAGGATTATGAGCTAGCATTGAAGCCAGGTGTAGATTAGATATGCCTGAATAATTGTATATTATGTATGCTATGGGTTGAGATATGGGGTTGGGGTTGGGGTTGGGGTTGGGGTTGGGGTTGGGGTTGGGGTTGGGGTTGGGGTTGGGGTTGGGGTTGGGGTT
>Ga0316217_10003122_pt1 | contig 19230 bp, 10 predicted proteins | sample 1anoAmetaG_FD_203633 | JGI IMG/M metagenome (GOLD analysis project Ga0316217, IMG submission 203633) | Freshwater microbial communities from Trout Bog Lake, Wisconsin, USA - 1anoA | ecosystem: Environmental > Aquatic > Freshwater > Lake > Hypolimnion/Profundal zone | place: USA: Wisconsin...
CTGACTGGTATCTTAAAATTCAATACCTGCGCGAAAAGGAGAGGGGCTACGATTTTGAAGAGGACCTGTTAGTGCCCGGGTATTTTGAAATGGAAGTAAAAGAGGGCGATGAAATAATTTTCAGCGCAGGAACACAGGAGGCTACCCCGGCCACATTTAAAAAGACATTTAAAAGTGAAGCGGAGAAAAGGGTTGAACGCTCAACGTTTAAAAATTGTCTCATTCACGCATCGCGTCAGTTTATTTGTGTTGACCGCGAAGGCAAAACAAGCGTAAAAGCCGGGTTACATTGGTTTGGCCAGTGGGGCCGCGATACCTTTATTGCTTTACCGGGTTTAACACTGTCGCAAGGCGATGAAGCTACGTTTGTAAAAGTTATTGACGATTATATTCCTGATTTACACCGGGGCCTGTTCCCTAATATAGGCCGCGGCGATAAGGCCGTTTATAACACGGTTGACGCGTCTATGTGGTTTATGTGGGCCCTGCAGCAGTATGTAATTGAGAAAAATAATGGCAAAACCGTATGGGTAAAATATAAGGCACCCATGTTGGATGTTTTAAACAGCTATCGCTACGGAACGTTAAATAATATTGCGATGCATGAAAACGGCCTGATATGGGCCGGACAGCCGGGTAAAGCGCTTACCTGGATGGATGCTGTTATTGATGGCCTGCCGGTAACCGCCCGTATTGGTTATTGTGTGGAGATAAATGCGCTGTGGTATAATGCAGTATGTTTTGCACTGCAACTTGCAGATCAAAACGGCGATGAGGAGTTTTTAAAAGACTGGCGTGGACTGCCCGATCTGATAAAAGATAATTTTGTAAAACAGTTTTGGAATGGCACCTCGCTGGCAGATGTTATTACTCAAATAAGCAAAGATTTTTCTGTCCGCAGCAACCAGATCATTGCAGCAGGTTTACCTTATACCATGTTAAGCGAGAATGAGCTATACGCTGTGGTAGATGTGGTAAAAAATGAATTGCTTACTCCACGTGGCCTGCGTACGCTTACTCCTAAAAACCCTGCCTATGTTGGTATCTATGAAGGAGACCAGAAACAGCGCGATAGTGCCTATCACCAGGGCACCGTATGGGTTTGGCAGTTAGAGCATTTTGTGGCTGCATACCTGCGCTTGCAGGGCGAAGGGGGCTTGGATTTTGTAAAAAGTATTTACCAGGGTTTTGAACCTTGTGTGCTCGATTACGGCATCTCTACCATATCTGAAATTTATGATGGCAATCCACCGCATAAGGCAAGGGGGGCAATCTCTCAGGCCTGGAGTGTAGCTGCCTTATTAAGAATAGAACAGATGATTCAGAAATTCAGCAAGAAGTCAAAAACCGAAAAATGAAAGTACTCATGTTTGGTTGGGAATTTCCACCGCACATTTCTGGTGGCCTCGGTACTGCCTGTTTCGGGCTTACCAAGGGAATGGCTTATAACAACATGGACGTGATCTTTGTGGTGCCAAAGGCTTTTGGAGACGAAGACCAGCGCGCAGTGCGGATAGTATCTGCCGACCAGCAAACCATCAATTTATCTGATAAAAGATTTCAGGAATACTGGAAACACCTTACGTATCTTGAAGTGAGCTCATTGCTGGTGCCGTATATGTCGCCTGAAGAATTCAGGCGCTTAACTGATGTGAGTGAGCATGATTACACGGATATCAAGGAATCAGTATTTGCCGAAAAATTCACCTTCACAGGTTCTTATGGCCCCGATTTATTTAAAGAAGTTTCGCGCTATGCGCTGGTGGCTACCAAAATTGCAAAAGATTATCAGCACGACATAATACACGCTCACGATTGGCTTACATTTCCGGCGGGTGTTGCGGCAAAACATGCTTCCGGTAAACCATTGTTCGTGCACGTACACGCCACTGAGTTTGATCGCTCAGGTGATAATATTAATCCGCAGGTTTTTGAAATAGAACGGCAGGGTATGCTGTTTGCCGATAGGGTGATTGCTGTAAGTAACCGCACCCGACAGGTAATTATTGATAAATATGGTATTGCGCCCGAAAAGGTGGTTACCCTGCATAACGCTGTTACTATGGGCGTAACACACCAGGAAAGATATGCCAATCCGTTGGATGAAAAGATAGTAACGTTTTTAGGTCGTATCACCTTTCAAAAAGGCCCGGAGTACTTTGTAGAAGCGGCAAAGAAAGTGCTGGATGTTGACTCTAACGTTCGTTTTGTAATGGCCGGCACAGGCGATATGTGGCAGCGTATGGTTGAAATGGTAGCTAAGCTGCGTATAGGCCATAAATTTCACTTTGCCGGATTTTTGAATGGTGCAGAGGTGAAGAAGATGTTTGATATGAGCAGCGTTTATGTAATGCCATCGGTATCTGAGCCCTTTGGTATTTCTCCGCTCGAGGCAATGCAAAATAATGTACCGGTAATTATATCCCGTCAATCTGGGGTATCGGAAGTGTTGAACCATGCCATTAAGGTTGATTTCTGGGATATTGATGCCATGGCTGATGCTATTTATGCTTTGCTGCATTACCAGGGTATTTCAAAAATGTTTGCACGCATGGGGCATGAGGAAGTTGAAAATCTGAAGTGGGATAACGTTGCCTTTAAACTGAAAGATATTTACCAGGTAGTATTAGACCAATGGAGCCATCACCCCTGAATGGTAACAAATACAAAAGAATTGCAACTATTAGATTACCAGTAGCCTTTGAAATAAACATAAACAGATGAAGAAGATTTGCTTTTATTTTCAGGTTCATCAACCATACAGGTTGCGCACCTATCGCTTTTTCGATATAGGCAAAAAGCATGATTATTTTGATGATTATGCTAACCGGAAAATATTAATGAAGGTAGCTGAGAAGTGCTATCTGCCAACCAACCAGCTGTTGCTTGAATTGATTGAGAAACATAAAGGAAAATTCAAAGTGTGCTTTTCAATTACCGGCACGCTGCTCGACCAGTTAGAGAGTTATTATCCTGAAGTGTTAAAGAGTTTTCAGCGCCTGGCGGCTACCGGTTGTGTTGAATTTTTAGCGGAAACCTATTCTCATTCCCTTTCAGCTTTAAGGCCTGAAAAGGAATTTGAAGACCAGGTACATCTTCATCATAAGAAGATCAAAGAACTGTTCGGTTACGAACCAACTATTTTCAGAGATACCGAGCTGATCTATTCTGATATGATCGGAGAACGCGTTTTTAAAATGGGCTATAAGGGAATGTTGACCGAAGGAGCTAAGCACGTTTTAGGATGGAAAAGCGCCAATTATCTATACTACAATACACTGGAACCAAAGTTGAAACTATTGCTCAAAAATTTCAGGCTTAGCGACGATATTGCTTTCAGGTTTTCGCAAAAAAGCTGGGGCGATTGGCCTTTAACCACTGAAAAATATGTTAACTGGCTCAATCTGATCGGCGCTAATGATGAGATCGTTAATCTGTTTATGGATTACGAAACTTTCGGCGAACATCAATGGGCCGAGACAGGTATATTTGAGTTTATGCGCGCCTTGCCCGACAGGATATTCAGCAGTTCTAAATTTGAATTTGTAACGCCTTCTGAGGCTGTAGAAAAATTACAGCCGGTTGCAGGTATGAGTACCCCATTCCCTATCTCATGGGCCGATGAGGAGCGTGATTTAACTGCATGGCTGGGTAATGACTTGCAGGACGATGCCTTTGCTGCTCTCTATTCACTAAAGCCGATGATTGAGCGCTGCAAAGACCCGCAGATACTAAAAGATTGGTTGTATCTTCAAACCAGCGATCATTTTTATTATATGTGTACTAAGTTCTTTTCAGATGGCGATGTGCATATGTATTTCAACCACTACAGCAGCCCTTATGAGGCTTATATTAATTATATGAATGTCCTTTCTGACTTTAAAATACGGCTTGAAAAAACGGTCGGCCAGGTACCAGTTAAGGTTGATGCCAGACCTGATAAGGGAAAGCCTATGGCACAAGCGAAAAAGAAAAAAACTGAACCTAAATCCAAAAAGAAAACTGTGGCTAAAGCTGGTGTAAAAAAGCCGGCAACGAAGGCCGCCACCAAAGTGCCAAAGAAGGCAAGTGTTAAACCCCAAAAGAAAGCACCCGCAAAACCGAAGTAAGCCTTACCCCCCCCCCTCCCTGACGATGAAGTCTTGCACCTGATAATTGATAGACATATTTGAATTCTTAATTCTTAAAAAGCAATATGATACAAAAAGAAAGCCTTAATCCCGATTGGATTTTTGAAGTGAGCTGGGAGGTATGCAACAAGGTAGGTGGTATTTATACCGTAATATCTACCAAGGCACCGGTGTTGAACAAATTGCTGAATGACCGCCTTATTATGGTGGGACCCGACCTGGGTCAGGCATCAAAGCCCAACTCTACTTTTATTGAAGATAAAGACCTCTTTCCTGAATGGAGAGAGCATTTAAAAGAAAGCAGCCTGAAGGTTAGAATGGGCCGTTGGAACATTCCAGGTAATCCTATCTCCCTGTTAATCGATTTTCATGATTTTTTCGAAAGAAAAGATGATATACTGACCCAGCTCTGGACAAAATTCAGAGTTGATTCAATTACTGGTGGCTGGGATTATATGGAGCCTACCATTTTCGGTTATGTGTCAGGCATGGTGATTGAGAATTTTTATCACTTCTACCTCGGTCCAAGGCACAAAACCATTGCCCAGTTTCATGAGTGGATGACCGCTTCAGGCTTGCTTTATCTGAAAGATAAAGTTCCTGCTATCGGCACTGCGTTTACCACGCACGCAACCGTGCTTGGCCGCTGTATTGCAGGTAATAATTATCCCCTTTACGATGAGCTGAACAACTACGACCCTACCAAAGTAGCCAACGAGTTTAATGTAATGGCAAAACACAGTATGGAAAAGCAGGCAGCGCTGTATGCCGATGTTTTTACCACTGTTAGTGAAATAACTGCGCGCGAGTGCGAACACTTTCTTGAAAAAGGCCCCGACCTTATTACTCCCAATGGATTTGATGCCAGTTTTATACCCATGGCCAATTTTGAGGGGCGCAGAAAAGCATCCCGTAAAAAATTGATAGCGGTAGCCGAAGCCGTGCTGAACCAGCAGGTTGACAAGGATTGCCTGATGATGGTAAAAAGCGGGCGCTACGAATTCAGAAATAAAGGAGTGGATGTGTTTTTGGATGCTATGCACAAACTCAACACCAACGAAGAGCTGAAAAGGCAGATACTTGTTTTTATAGCTATCCCTGCCGGTAACGCCGGTCCTGTACCTGATGTAGTCGCCCGCTTGGATCATCCTGACTTTAATAATCCGCTGAGCAATCAATACCTTACTCATTACCTCTCTAATTATCACGATGACCCTATTATAACCCGCATTAAAAACAATAACCTTAATAACCGTCCATCTGATAAAATAAAGATAATATTCGTTCCGGTTTACCTGGACGGACAGGATGGTGTATTTAATATTGATTATTACGACCTGCTGGTTGGTTTTGATTTTTCAGCATTTCCGTCATACTATGAACCTTGGGGTTATACGCCGTTAGAAAGTCTTGCATCTAAAATTCCAACGATAACTACTACTGTTGCCGGCTTTGGTAACTGGGTTGTTAACCGTATGCCTCAATTTCTTGAAAATGGTATTTACGTGGTTAACCGTAATGATACCAACCAGGATGAATGCAGTGCTGCCATTGCGCGTATAATTCTTGATTATTCTGATCTGGATAAGAACCGGATTAAAACACTGCGCGATAAGGCATACGAATTAGCTCAACAAGCTAACTGGAGCGAATTCAGTCTCGACTATTTAAAGGGATATTCTCTGGCGCTGATCAAAGTAACTACCCGGCAGGCACTGCTGAGCGAAAAGCGAAGCAAGATTCAGCTTGCCAAAATGCAGGCTATTGCACCGAATGTAGATCAGGATCCTACCTGGCGCAAACTATATGTTCAGCCTAAGGTTCCTGCTAATTTTCAAATACTACAGGCATTGGCCTTTAACTTATGGACCAACTGGAACAGCGATGCCCGCGAGATTTTTGCCACCATGGATCCTGATAACTGGAAACGTTTTAAAAACAACCCGACCGCAACTTTAGAGGCTGTATCGTTCGACCGCTTACTTGATCTTGAAAAGGACAAAGCATTTTGCGCTAAACTTAAAAAGGTCGAAGATACTTTTAACGAATACATGAAGGAGCGTACCGCATTGAAGGGCCCTAAGGTGGCTTACTTCTGTATGGAGTACGGACTCGATCCTTTTATAAAACTATACTCGGGTGGCCTGGGTATTCTGGCCGGCGATTATCTGAAAGAGGCCAGCGATTCAAAAACGAATATGGTAGCAGTTGGCTTGCTTTACCGGTATGGTTATTTTAAGCAACAGCTGAATGCCGACGGTAGCCAGGAGGCCATTTATAAACCTCAGAAATTCAGTTACCTGCCTATACAACCTGTAAAACATGCCAACGGCACCTGGATGAGTGTGTTTATTGACTTAGGTGGCCACGATTTGTTTGCCAAAGTGTGGAAGCTGCAGGTAGGTAGTGTGCCGCTTTACCTGTTAGATACCGATATCCCTTTAAACAGGCCCGAAGACCGTTTCATTACCCATCAGTTATATGGTGGAGATTGGGACAATCGCCTAAAACAGGAGATACTGTTGGGATTAGGTGGTATCAGGTTATTGAAAATGCTGGAGATTGAATCAGAAGTTTATCATTGCAATGAAGGACATGCAGCCTTTACCGGCTTAGAGCGTGCCAGATACCTGATAAAAGATAAGGGACTTAATTTTAATGAGGCTACGGAAGTAATGCGTAGCTCATCTTTGTTTACTACACATACCCCTGTTCCCGCCGGGCACGATGCTTTTTCAGAGGATCAGATGTACCGTTACTTCGGTCAATACGTTAGCGACCTGAAAATAGGCTGGAACGACTTTATGTCCCTGGGCCGCAGCAATGCCGGCGATAACCAGGAAAAGTTTTCAATGAGTTTCCTGGCCACCAGGCTTTCTTCAAGGGTTAATGGGGTAAGCAAATTGCACGGTAAGGTATCGAAAGGAATATTACGGCCACTATATCCCGGTTACTTTACTGAGGAGATAAATGTAGATTATGTAACCAACGGAGTTCACTATCCAACCTGGGCATCGGTTGAGTGGCAGAAATTGTATAAGGAGAATTTTGGCGATGGTTTTTACGAGAATCAGCACAAAATTGAGCACTGGAATAATATCTATAACGTGCCTGACGAGAAGATATGGAGTATGCGCCAGGAGCATAAAGTAAAGTTGATTGATTGGGTGAAAGACTACCTGACTCAAAAGCTGGGACAAAAACATCAAAGCCCTAAAGCGTTAATGACCGTGGTGAATAACCTGGATAAGAATGCCCTCATTATTGGCTTTGCCCGTCGTTTTGCTACTTACAAACGTGCGTCGCTGCTGTTTAATGACCTTGAACGTTTATCGGCTATAGTCAATGATCCGAAACAACCAGTTATCTTCCTGTTTTCGGGTAAAGCGCATCCGTTGGATATACCCGGCCAGGACCTGATCAAAAAGGTGGTTGAGGTTTCGAACATGAAGGAGTTTATGGGCAAAGTAATTTTTCTGGAGAACTATGATATGAATGTTGCGCGCAATCTGGTGCGTGGTGTGGATATATGGCTCAATACGCCTACACGGCCTATGGAAGCTTCGGGTACAAGTGGAATGAAAGCTACACTGAATGGTGTGTTGAATCTGAGCGTGCTTGATGGATGGTGGGCCGAAGGCTACAAAGACGGAACCGGTTGGGCGCTACCTGAAGAAAATGATTATGCCTACGAGGATTTTCAGAATGAGTTTGATGCTGAAACCATTTACCACCTGTTGGAAAAGGAAATAAAACCCATTTTCCAGAAACGCGATGAAAAGGGAATACCGGTTGATTGGGTTAAGCGGATTAAAAAAACCATTGCCGAAATAGGACCGGAGTTTACGATGAGCCGGATGCTGACAGAGTATCACAGCAAATTTTATAATCCCCTGCAAAAACGCAAAAAGAAGATAGTAGCGGATAATTATAAAATGGCCAGGCAAATTGCTGAATGGAAAAAATTTGTAACCGAAAATTGGGCATCTATCAAAGTTGAAAGCATGGACGTGTTTGATAGTACCAATCAATCTTTAGGCCTGGGTGAGCCATTCTCGGCCCAAATTGTATTAAACCTGGGTAATTTACAGGCTAAGGATATAGATGTGGAAGTAATATTCATTCGCAAACACCAATCTGATGAAATTATGGAAATAGTTTCATGCGAGAAATTATCATGGGTAAGCAGTGATGGCAGCAAAGCTACTTACGAAGGGGCCGTTAAAACCACGCGCTCCGGCGTTTACGAATATGGTTTCAGAATTTACCCAAGCAGCGAATTGCTTGAAAACCGGATGGAGCTAGCCTTAGTGAAGTGGATTTAGACCTCTTAACCGGCTATAAATAAAAAGACCTGGTCGTTTCGATGACCAGGTCTTTTTTGTAGCGGGGGGGGAGCTCGAATCCCCGACCTCAGCATTATGAGTGCTGCGCTCTAACCAGCTGAGCTACCCCGCCATTTGTATTATTTCCTTCCAAACAGGGCGCAAATATATTTCTTTCAGCAAAGTTTTAAAATAGTTTCTGCTGATTGATGTAATTTTATCAAAATTAGCGTTAGTTGGGGCACTTATTGCTCAATAACTGCTTAAAACTTTCTATTCTCGTTGCTGTATAACAAGCTCAAACCGCACTTTATTGCCCGAAGTATGAAAAATATGCGATTCTGTTTATGCTGTTTACTGTTGTTTTTGGGTTTTGCACAGGCTGGCGCGGCTAAGGAAGTTGCCCGCTTCAATATCATACTGTGGGGTAATAAAATTGGTGATCTGACCGCTTCAAAAGAAGTCCGACCTGATGGAACGGTATTGTATCTGCTTGATTCCTGGTCTAAGGCAAAAGTGCTTTGGATCACCCGCGAAAACATTGCCCATTATGAAGTGGTTTATAAAAACGGCAAATTGATTTCCTCAATATTTAAAGAAGTTGAAAACGGTGAAGTAAAACGCTGGAGCAACATTAAATGGGATGGCAAACAGTATAATATGGAGGGTGGCCATGGTAAAAAGACCTTTACAGAAGCGCCTACTTATTCCATCGTGTCTGTTTATTTTCAAAGTATGGATAACGTAAAGAAGATCTTTTACGAAATAGAAGGCGATTTTAATGAACTTCAGCACCCTGAACCCAACACTTGCGAATTTAAAAGCAGCGATGGCAACCGGAATGTATATCATTTCGAAAACGGCAAAGTTAAGAACATGGAGTTCCACCTGTCGTTTGCCACCATAAAAATGGAGAAGGTTAATTGATTGAACAAAACTGATGGTATGCGTAAATGTGTGATAATTGTAATTTTGCTGAGTTGCTGCCTGTATGATTTTGCTGGCGCTGAAACACTCACATACGACATTATATTATTCAATACCAAAGTGGGCAAAATGGTTATTACCCACGAGACCAAGCCTGATGGTACCGACCTTTATGATCTTGTCACCTCTTCAAAAGCCAGGTTTTTATGGCTTGATAAAACCAACGACAGCAAATACACACTGATTTATAAAGCCGGGAAATTGTTGTCCTCAACTTTTAAAGAGATTGAGAATGGTGAGGTAAAGCGCTGGTGCAACATTAAATTTGATGGTGCGAAATACCTGGTTGATAGCTACAAGGGCAAAAGAACGTTTACCGATAATCCAGGTCTTTCGACCATTACAGCATACTTTCAAGGGCTTACAAAAGTAGATCGTGTTTTTTATGAGTCCGAAGGCGATTTTGCGCAAGCCGAATATCCTGAGCCCAATACTATGGCATTTAAAACCAGCGATGGGCACAAAAGTATTTACCACTATCTCAATAACAGGATAGATAATATGGAGTTCAAAATATCAATAGCCACTGTTTATATGGTACTCCGTAAATAAATCAGCATTTCTGTAATTAAAACCCCAAAATCAAACAACATGAGTTCATTTCAGGAAAAGGCAGATGCCTTTAAAAAGAAGCAGGAAGAGGCCCGTATACAGGCTGTTGCCGAGTTCAACATTTTTGTACAGAAAACATATCCTCAGGCCAAATCCACTGGTACAGGGCTGCATTATATTATTGAAACCGAAGGTGAAGGCACTAAAGCCGAGGCGCACCGTAAAGTATCGGTGCATTACACAGGTTATTTACCCGATGGTAAGGTTTTCGATTCGTCGCACAAGCGTAATGAACCTATCAGTTTTAAGTTAGGCATTGGCCAGGTAATAAAAGGCTGGGACGAAGGCATTGCGCTGTTAAAAGTTGGAGGCAAGGCTAAGCTGATATTGCCTTACTTTTTGGCCTATGGCGAACAGGGGCACCCACCGGTTATTCCCGCTAAAGCTACCCTGATATTTGACGTAGAATTAACGGACGTTAAGTAATATGTGTCTTTACCGTATGGTTTTCTTTTCTACTTTTATTTAAAATTAACTGGTTGAAAGTAGTTCTGAGGTATTTATTCTTACTTCTCGTTGTTTGTGTTGCGTCATGCAAGCCTTTGCCTTTTAAGGTACACGATGGCAATACGGCTATGGAGCTAAAGCTTTATAACCAGAGCCTTGAATTTCAGATCAAAGAATTTCATGAAGAGAAGGATCCGTTAAAACAGGAAGAAAAAGCATTTTCAATAGCCGAAGCATATCGGCAGTTTCATGACCTCGCCAATGCTGAAAAATGGTATCGCCAGAGCATTGACCTGAAAGGAGGCGAAAAATCGTTGTATAACCTGGGTCTGGTACTAAAACAGCAGGAGAAATACGAGGAAGCCATGAAGGTATTTGAGCAATATCAGCGCATGGCCAGCAATGGCTTCGAAGGCCGTAAACAGGAATATCAGTGCAAAGAGGCCATAGAGTGGAAAAAAGCCTTTTCAAAGATTCAGGTGCAGGGGGTTGATGAACTTAATACTGCACAAAACGACTACGGCCTGGTGCCTTTTAAACAAGGTCAGTTTGCTCTTTCATCCTCGCGCGATGATGCCACAGGTACCAATCGCGACGGGTGGACCGGGGAGAAGTTTACCGATATTTTCATTACCACAAAAAAGGAGGGCCATTTCAGTGCACCCGTAAATTTAGGCGCACCGGTTAATACTCCGGCCCATGAAAGCTCTCCTGCTTTCAGCAAAGATTTTAAAGAAATGTATTTTATCCGTTGCAAGGACGACCAGCAAAAGAGTAATCAGTATTGTCATTTATACTACAGCGCGTTCAATAACGAGCATTGGGATGAGCCGGTAAAGGTGGATATCTTCCCTGACTCGGTAAATGTGTTCGATCCTTATTTATCTAAAGATGGTAAATTGTTGTTTTTGGCAGCCGATGCCCCCGGCGGGTTTGGTGCAACCGATATTTACGTTGTAAACAAGGTAGATACAGGTTGGGGCTCGCCACAAAACCTGGGCGGCGCCATCAATACCCCTGGCAGCGAACGGTTTCCCTGGCTTGATGAGCACGGCAACTTATACTATTCCTCTAACGGATTGCCCGGCATGGGCGGCCTTGACATTTTTAAGGCCATTAAAACAAAATCGGGTTATAAGGAGCCAACTAATTTAAGGGCTCCAATAAACAGCGGAGGAGACGATTACGCTTACCGGATTGATAAGTATAAACCGCGCGATGCTAACGATACTATCCTTTACTCCGGGTATTTTTCATCAAATCGGGCTGGTGGCAAAGGTGGAGATGATATTTACCGGTTTGAAGAGAAATGGATAAACTTTTTTGTTTTACGCGGCAAAACTGTAGAAAAAAACTACGAGAAGCCGGATGACCCGGATAGCAAAGTGCTTGGCCTAAAACCATTGCCTAAAGCCAGAGTTGATTTGAAGGTTGACGGAGATAAAGTAATTGCTGCAACCACCAGTGATAGCATTGGTAATTTTGTATTCCGCCTGAGTGCCGAAACTGATTATAAGGTTACTGCCGGCAAAGGCGGAGGTTACTTTACAAAAAGCGACTTTACCAGTACCAAGGGTAAAAGAAATCAGGATAGCACAATCATAACCCTGCACATGCAAATTGAGCTGGAAAAGGTTTTTCCGCAGAAACTGATGGTTATACCGAATATCTATTATGATTATGATAAAGCCACTTTACGGCCAGAATCTAAACTGGTGCTCGATTCTATTCTGATATTTTTTAACGAAAACCCTGACCTTACGGTTGAACTGGGGTCGCATACCGATAGCCGCGGTAGTGATGAGTACAATAACAAACTATCGCAGGCCCGTGCACAAAGTGCCGTTGATTATCTGGTAGAGAAGGGAATACCCCGCAACAGGCTTGTTGCCAAAGGATACGGAAAAACCATGCTGTTGAATAATTGCACCACAGGTGCACCTTGCAGCGAAGAAGAACACCAGAAGAACAGGCGAACAACTTTCAGGATTGTATCTGCTAAATTAAACCTCGAATCGGTTCAACCCGATGAAATCAAAGTAGTTCCGAAACCTCAGGATGAAAAATAAAAGTGAATGGAAAAGACTATTCGCTGAAAAACTCGCTCATTGGCACTTCCAGGGCCTTGCTTATTTTGTAAAGGGTAAGTACCGTTGTATTGGTTTTACCCGATTCAATTCTCGACATACTGGCTTTTTCAAAATCACAAAGGGCTGCAAGTTTAAACTGGGTTATGTTTTTCCTGCTTCTTATTTTCTTGATGTTCTGACCTATTAATAAAAGAAATTGAGCTTCAGCCATAAACGTGTTTAGAAAAGTTAATTAAGCAAATATTTATAAGTTAAATGGTTCTATGGTTGTCGTAGGCGACAACTTAGAAGCGCCTCACGGAAACGACCTAGTTATTGTAAATAAATAAAATAAAACAATATGATTTAATGTAACTCTTTTTCAGAGGTAATGGGGCGGGGGACTACGCAGTTGGTTGCAGATATTTATTTTTAAGTTATCTGAAAATATTTATTGGTATTTGTAAAAAAAATATTTTAGCTGAAATATACTTATGTATTATGTAACAACCTTATATAGTGCCAGTTGGAATGTTTTACCTTGCCGCAATCCGTCTGCAATTACTTTGTATTGTTATAATAAACAATTACCTTTATTACAATTAACCCCTCGTAATTATGGGAACACACATCATAGACGTGCTGCTGGTTGAAGATAACCCGCACGAAGCCCAGCTAACTATCCGTAGTCTCAAAAAGCATAACCTGGCCAATAATCTGCACCATGTTGATGATGGGGCCGAGGCTCTTGACTTCATTTTTGCCCGCGGGCAATACGCCGATAGAAAAGTAGCTCTGGACCTGAAGGTTATTTTGCTGGATCTGAAGTTGCCTAAAGTAGATGGCCTTGAAGTATTAAAACATATTAAGGCTGATGAGCGAACCCGCACCATTCCGGTTGTTGTTCTTACGTCCTCAAAAGAAGAGCAGGATATTATTGCCAGTTATAAACTTGGCGTTAACAGCTATATCGTAAAGCCGGTGCAGTTTGAATCGTTTGCCAGGGCCGTGGCCGATCTGGGTATGTACTGGATGTTTCATAACCAGGTTCCACCCGTTTTATAATTCTTTTAAGCTATTGGTTCAGAAGGTTGTGTTTACCTGCCCATTGTTTTATGGGGGCGTAATGCCGCTACCCAAGTATTACATAAACAACAGTTCCGGATCATTTTTCAATGCCCGGAACTGTTGTTTGATCTGATGTTAACGAAACTTTATTTTACCCCTGCTTTTACAAACCGGCTGTGGTATTCATCCTTAGCAGTTTTTAGTTTGATGAGATAAACTCCTGCACTTAATTGCGAAATGTCAATTACTGAATAATTACCTGCCTGCATGTTTTGATGAATCACCTGCTGACCCGTAAGATCAACTATGGTAATTTCTTCAATCTCGGATAGCCCGCTTACAACATTCAGCTGGTCGCTGGCCGGATTGGGGAATATCTGTATATGCGCTGCCGGGTTAACCGGAATTATACTGGTAGGCAAATAAGATATTACAGCGCTATCAGTTCCTTCATTTACACCTGTAACATTGCCTTTATCATCTATTACCGTCAGATTGCTGATAAAGTTTTTCATCAGGTAATACTGCAGGTTCTTGCCATTGATGTTACCAGTGGTAATTTTCATACTGATAGTAGCAATAGGCCCGTAGCCCGACCGGTTGGCGTGGTCAATGCGTGTTATGGCAGCCTGTACTTGCCCCTGCTGATAAAAATTCTTGCTGATATTGATATGGTCGCCGGCACCAAACAGCCACGAGTTACCGACCGTAAATTGTACATCTGTAGTATCAACCACCAAAGGATCAAAATTGTAAGTAAATGCCAGCGCGTAAGTACCTGAAACCGGCAAAGCCTGGTTGCCCAGCGATAACGTGGCGGTTAATATTTGCCCATCACTTATTGTATCAGGGCTGGTAGTAATGTATAATGCCGGGTCTTCTGCTTTCCAACCGCCTGAGCCACCGCCGCGTGGATGGACAAGCGAGTAATTGAGCAGAATAGCGTTGGTGTCAGTAGCGTTAATAATCCCATCTCCGTTACAATCAACATGCTTGTAATTAATTGCCCCTGTCAAAGTATCGGCCCATGAGGCGCAGTATTGAGGAATAAAATTGATGGTTGGGTTTAACCGCGCCGGTCCGGTGGTATCGTATCCAAGGCCAATCGCTAACAGGTCATTATTATCCACTACTCCATCATAATTGGCATCGCCGGGCCATACGCACTGGTCGGTGCATCCTGCATCAATGGTAAAGGTCAGCACGCAGCCATTGCCGTCCTTAATTGAATCTGTATAAACGCCACCTGCATTATAAATGTGTGTGCCGGTACTATCTGCCAGGTTGCTTGTTTGGCCATCACCCCAGAAAGCCGTGTAAGGAATCCTTCCTCCGTTGATAAGGATGCTGATGGAGTCAGGAACCGCATTGGTATCGGGTGCGGCAACCAGCAAGTTGAGTTGCGATACCTGCGGAATGGAATAGTAAAACGAATCTGTGCATCCGTTTGCATCTGTGACCACATACCAATAATCTCCTCCCTGCACTGACGATAAGCAGGCAGTTGAAGCAGTGCCTTGGTAATTATTCCATGGGTAGTAATATTTCCATTGGTAAGTGTAGGGTTGTGTTCCACCGGTAACCGTAGCGCAAAGTGTGCTGTTGCTGTCAGCTGAGCACAGGTTGACGTGCGAATCGGGGGTCAGTTGCAGGTTATTAACCGGCTGGCTAATACTTACAAAAGTATCGGCGGTGCAACCGTTGGCATCTGTTACAGTTAAATTATAGATGGCAGGAGATAGAGAAGTAATGCATGCTGAATTAAATCCGTTGCTCCATACATAAGTGTATGGTGTAGTTCCACCTGTAATGTAAGCGCAGATACTGCCATCACCGGTTCCTGTACAACTTACATTGTGTGTATATAATGAATCGGTCAATCTGCTTACGTTTACAATTACACTGGCCGTAGCCGAGCAACCTGACGAACTACCTGTAACGGTATAGGTTGTAGTAACTGCCGGACCAGCAATTACAGTAGCTGTATTGCTGGAATTTAATCCTGTGGCCGGCGACCATGTGTATGATACTGCGCCGCTTGCAGTCAGCATTACGCTCCCACCATTACAAATAGTGGCATCAGACTGAAGGGCAAGGCCGGGTGTAGGATTAACAGCTATTGGTTCTGTCGTCAATAAACTTGTGCATCCCCCATCAATTATTGAAAGTGTAACATTCTTGGTGCCCCCGGTGCTCCAGTTAACCTCATATGGCCCTGCACCTGTGCCTGATGAAATAGTGGCTCCGTCAAAATTCCAGGTAAAGGTTGCATTGGCGCTTGCTGTACCCGTAAAGGTAATGGTTGAATTCTGGCCTATGCAGGCAGGCGATGTAGCAGTAAAAGGAGAAGTAGGTAAAGCAGAAATACTTATACTAATGGTGGTGTCTGCAGTGCATTGCCCGTTGGTTACAGCCAGGGTTACAGGGTAAGTTCCCGCAGTGGCAAAAGTATGGCTGGGGTTTTCGGTGGTAGACGTAGCCCCATCACCAAAATCCCAGCTCCAGGCAGATATATTGGCTGCAGGTGTCGATAAATCAGTAAAAGCAGTGGCGTTCGATAAACATGTTGCAGGTGCACTGAAAGCTGAGTTCAGCGCAGGGCCTACGGTAACAGTAATACTTGATGTGGCCGAAACGGAGTTTGCATCGGTTACGGTTAAAGTATAGGTATGGTTCATTGAAGGCGCCGTAACCGGATTGGCTGTAGATGTGACTCCGTCAGACCACAAATAAGCATATGGTGGGGTGCCACCGGTAGCAGTTGGGTTACCGCCTAATATGATGTTATTATAAAGGCAGATAGTTGCGTTTGCTCCTGCATTTGCAATCAGCGGTGGTACTGAATCTACCAGCAAACTGTAGGTGGTGTTACAACCATGCGCATCAGTTAAGGTTATAGTATCAATACCCGCAGTGGAATAAATATGAGATCCGGAAGTGCCTGTTAAATTACTGTTTTGGCCATCGCCCCAGGTTACAGTGTAAGGGACTGTGCCACCTGTGGCAACAAGGGTTGCCGTATCAGGCAAAGCATTATCGCTGGTGCCTGTTACATTCAACGTAAGCGCCTGAGGTTGTGTTATAGTAGCCGAACCTGATACACTACAACCGTTCGCGTCTTCAACCGTAGTTGTCCATATTCCTGTTGACAAAGAGGTAATGCACTGCGTTGTGGCGCTGTTGGACCATATATATGTATAAGGTGTTGCACCATTTGTAACATAGGCACACAAAGCACCATTAAAGCCGCCATTGCAACTAACATCAGTAACACTAATCGAATCTAATTGAAAAGCTACGGCCGGCTGCGAAACAGTGGCGCTGCCCATTGCAGTGCAGCCATTATTATCTGTTACTGTTGTGGTATAAATCCCGGCTTGTAACGCCGTAATGCAGGCAGATGCCTGAGCGTTGCTCCAGGTAAAAGTGTAAGGCGGGGTTCCTCCGGTTAGCAGATTACACAACGAACCGTTATTGCCGCCAAAGCAGCTTACATTGGTAACAACTATTGAATCATGAAGCGCAGCAGGTTGCGTAACACTTGTTGAATTACTAATGGTGCAACCATTGGCATCAACAATAGTCAGGCTATATAAGCCGGAAGTAATACTTTGAAGCGTTACAACATTAAACGCTCCATTGCTCCATTCGTATTCATAAGGAGCCAAACCACCTGTTACTATAGCATTGATGTTGCCATTGCTTTGGCCATTGCAGGTAACATTGGTGTTTGTAAATGTTGCCGTTAAAGGTGCCGGTTGACTTACTGTTGCACCTGCGGTAATTGAACAACCTGCTGCATTGGTAACAGTTACAGTATATGTTCCTGATGCTAAGTGGTTAATACATTGGCCGGTGCCAGTGTTGCTCCATACGTAAGTAAAAGAACCTCCTCCCGATGCATATACACAAACAGAACCCGTTGCACTATCGTTGCAGCTTACATTAACTATGTGCAGCGAGTCTATTTGTGGCGATTCATTTACCGTTACGGTTACTGCAGCAGTTGCTGTTTGGGCATTACCATCGGTAACAGTAACACTGTAAGTAGTAGTTACAGTGGGCGAAGCCTGTGGATCAGGAACCGTGGTAGAAGATAGCCCCACCCCCGGCGCCCAGGCATAAGTATATGGCGGAACACCGCCCGTGGCTGTCGGAGAGCCGCCAATGGTTACGGTTCCGCCGGCGCAAACGATTTCATTAACCCCGGCAGTTGCAAAAACTTGCGCCAGGAGGGTGTTTGTGCCTGATACAATAAACAGGCAAACAAGGGCCAGAGTTTTGATTTTAGTTAGCATAGCTATAAGTTTAAAGTAATGAATTTTGCTTACACATTCTTTGACGATACAAGAATACGCACTGCATTACTCTTATTTAAGAACATTATAGAGCCTGAATACGGCATATTTTAAGAAGTTATGATTGTTACCAATATATGCCTTATCGGTATGGAAAGAATATAAAATTACCTTTTTGCCGGTAATTATTTAAACCATTTATGGCTTCAAATACGGAACATTTTAAAGTAACTGTCAAAAATAATTGCAATCTTGTTGCCAGACACTGTTTAAGTTAACACAATGGCACATTAACACTTCTCCATGCTTCAAACCAAATTTCACGATTATACCGGCAAAATGACGGTTTACGAGTTAAACCGGTTCGGTAAGTATATCAATTCTCCGCTGTTTAATGAGGATGAAAAGCTTAAAAAGTTTACCACTGCCATTTTACCTTTTGCTAAGGCCCATGCACTGGAAAATGCCAATGAAAAAGAGATATGGAAAGAGGTATTTGGTAGTGCTAAATACAGCCGCCCTAAATTTATACGGCTGCTTTCTGATACCGTAAAAAAGATAGAGCACTTTTTGGTTATAGACCGGTTTCAACAACAAAAGAGCCTGCAGGCCGCCTGGCAGCTAGAAATAATGAATGAACGAAAGCTGGATAAGCACGTGCCCGAATTAATGCGCCTCGCCTTGCGTAAACACGAACAGCTTATACCGCGCGATGCCGACTTCTATTATAACGGTTTTTTGTTGCAGCAGCAGCAAAACATGTTTCTTGAAAACAAAGAACAGCGCTCAGCCGAAAAAAACCTGGAGGAGGTGATCCGCTCGCTTGATACTTATTACCTGGTTCAGAAACTGAAGTATTATGCGGCCATGTTGCATTACAAGAATTTTTTAACGGTAGAAGGTGAGATTCCACTGATAAATGAGATATTAAGCTACCTCGAATCGGGTGGGTTTGAAAGCATACCGGCTATCGAAATTTACCGGCGCATTATTTTGTCGTATACGGATGATGATGGTGCTCCTCATTTTGCCCGGTTGAAGGAACTGATCGTAGCGCACCAGGCTTTGTTCAGCCTGGATGAGGTGAAGAATCTTTATGTTTTTGCAATGAATTACTGCATTATTCAAATCAACGATGGCAAAAGCGAATACCTGAATGAGATACTTTTTCTGTATAAGCAGGCGCTCGGAAATGATGTATTGCTGGATAAAGGGCAGCTTTCGCAATGGGATTATAAGAACATTGTAACAACGGCCCTGCGCGTAAAGGACTTTAAATGGGCAGCAAAATTCA
>Ga0316217_10003123_pt1 | contig 19230 bp, 14 predicted proteins | sample 1anoAmetaG_FD_203633 | JGI IMG/M metagenome (GOLD analysis project Ga0316217, IMG submission 203633) | Freshwater microbial communities from Trout Bog Lake, Wisconsin, USA - 1anoA | ecosystem: Environmental > Aquatic > Freshwater > Lake > Hypolimnion/Profundal zone | place: USA: Wisconsin...
GCCTCATTCGGGAAGGCCCCGGCACGCTTTGGATCGGCACCATGGGCGGACTCTACCGTTGGGAGCGGGGGCAAGTCACCAGGTGGACGACCGATAACGGATTTCTGTGCGCCAGCATCCAGGCGTTACACCGAGATCCAGACGGCACGTTATGGGCGGGGACTCTGGGGGGTGGGCTTGCCCGGCTAAAACAGGGGCGCATTGCCAACGTCACCACCAAACAAGGTTTGATTGACGATGTCATTTCTCAGATCGTTTCTGATGACCTCGGCAATTTGTGGCTGGGTTGCAATCACGGCATCATGCGCCTGGACCGCGGCGAACTGGATAGCTGCGCCGAAGGCAAGGCGGCGTTCGTCCACCCCACCGTCTTCGGCCAGGATAATGGGATGCTCTCAGAGCAATGCGCGGGCGGAAGCTCACCCACCGCTCTAAAGACCAGGGACGGCCGGCTGCTTTTTCCCACGGCGCGCGGCCTCGTTGAAATTGATCCCCGCTGGCCGCCCGCGACCAACATCGTGCTCCAGGCGAGTATCGAGGAACTCCTGGTCGACGGGCAGTCGCATGGCTCTGCGGGGCCTTTCAATATTCCCCCAGGCACCCACCGCGCGCAGGTGAATTACACCGCGCCCAGTCTTAGCAGTGGCCGCTGGGTGCATTTCCGGTATCGCCTGGATCCCGCGGACAAAGTCTGGGTTGACGCGGGCAGCCAGCGGAACGCGGCGTATATGAACTTGCGTCCGGGCCATTACACCTTCCGCGTCACCGCTTCGCAGAGCCCCGGCAGGTGGAACGGGAAGGTGGCCTCGATGGACATAGTGGTCCACCCACAGTTTTGGCAGACCCTCTGGTTTCGAACGGCGGCAACGCTGATGATTGCCGCGGCGGCGTTCGCGGCGTACCGGCAGCGAAGCGCCGGGCTGGAACGTCAGCGCATGGCGCAGGAGTTGGTCACGAGGCAGATTATCTTGTCGCAGGAGAACGAGCGCAAGCGCGTGGCGTCCGAACTGCACGACGGCCTCAGCCAGAACCTGGCTCTCTTGTCGATTGAATTGGAAATGTTGAGTCAGCGATTACCGGGGACGCCGGAGCAGATCGGCGCCCGCCTGGCAGAGCTCACCCAGCAAACGAAAGGGATTTCGGCGGAGCTGCACCGGGTTTCTCACGGTCTGCATCCCGCCAAGCTGACGCAGCTTGGGCTGGTGGTGGCGCTGAGGGGTTTTTGCCGCGAGATGGAGGCGGCGCACGGGATCGGCGTGCGTTTTACGGCATGCCCCCTGCCGCGCGATTTGCCCGAGGATGTGGCGCTCTGCCTCTACCGCGTGACGCAGGAGGCCATCCAGAATGTAATCAAACACAGCGGCGCTCGTCTCGCCCAGGTCGAGCTGGAGCGGCAGGAGGGCGCGCTGGTTCTCACCATCGCCGACGACGGCCAAGGCTTCGAGGTTGGAGCCCCACGCGCCAAAAGTTCGCTCGGATTGGTCGGCATGCGCGAACGAGCGCATGCGGTCCAGGGGGAGATCGCCATCGAATCAAAACCAGGCGAGGGTACCCGCGTGAAGGTGCGCATCCCGCTGACGGAAAAGAGGGCATTATGAAAAGTCGGCCGCGCGTCTTGTTAGCCGATGACCACACCATGTTGCTGGATGCGTTCCGGCGGCTTTTGGAGCCCACCTGCGATGTGGTGGGCGCCGTGTCCGACGGTCGCGCTCTGATCGAGGCTGCCACGCGGCTCAAGCCGGATGTGATCGTCGTGGACATCTCCATGCCATTGCTCAATGGTTTGGATGCCTGCCGGCAACTCCAGCCGCGCTTGCCACAAACCCGCTGGGTGTTCCTGACCGTGAACGAGGACCCGGATGTGGCGGTCGAGGCGTTCAGGTTGGGCGGCCTGGGTTACCTGCTGAAAAGCTCGGCCGCCTCCGAGCTGTTTCTCGCCATCCAACGAGCCATGTGCGGTGAAGCTTACCTCACCCCGCTGCTGGCCAAGGGCCTGCCTTTGGGCGTATTTCTCACCCGCACCGCGCGTCCCCCTGGTGACGGACTCACCCCACGCCAGCGCGAAGTGGTCCAGTTGCTGGCCGAAGGCAGGCTGATGAAAGAGATCGCCTCGCTCCTGGGAGTGTCCACCCGCACGGTTGCGTTTCACAAGTATTCGATCATGAAACAGCTCGGCCTCAAGTCTTCCGCCGAACTGGTTCAATACGCCGTCCGGCACGGCCTCGGCGGCCGCTAACCACGGGCGCGAGTTCCCGGGCCGAACGCGTCGCTGTCACCGGCGGCGCGCCCCCGATCCCCTGTCATTTCTGACAGGTCCCCGTCTGCTACTTCTGCCAGTGGGCAAGGCCACGAACCGCATGATAGAAATTACGGCAAAAGTTCACATCGTTCATGAACACCTCTGCAAAACAGATCCGGGTACTGATGGCCGACGACCACGCGGCTACGTTGGCGCAAACGACTCGCCTGATTGGCCAGTGCCATGAGGTCGTCGGAACCGTGACCAACGGTTTGGATTTGTTGGAGACCGCCGCCCGGCTCGAGCCCGACGTGATTGTCCTCGACATCTCCATGCCTGGCCTGGACGGGCTGGAGGCGGCTCGCCAGCTCAAAGCCGCGGGCTGCCACAGCCGAATCGTGTTCCTGACCGTCCATGAAGATGGCGACTATGCCGCCGAGGCGCTGGCATTGGGAGCCGACGGTTACGTGGTCAAATCTCGCGTCGCTTCCGATTTGCTCCCGGCGATTTCCCATGCCGTGGTTTCTCGTTGGTTCCTGTCGCCCACCATCACTCTACCCGACTCCGACCCTCATGACCGTGACCAAGAATGACTGAGGAAGAGTATTCGCTATCGAAACTATGAAACCAGATACCACCCCTTTCGTGTTTCCCCCGGCAGCAGGCTTGGATTGGACCAACGGAAGGAACTCAATCAAAGAGGCAAGGACGTTAACCCCCCGGGGAGGAACTCTCCTGTTAACGCATGGCGGCTGGCATTGCCAGGGCTCGCGAATCTGCGTGCCTGTGTCCTCTAGAGCATTATGACAAAGAATGTCGCTTCACTCCTGGCCCTCGCGCTCTTGGCCGGGGCAGCCGTCAGCACCACTACAATGGCTCAGTCGCCCGATCCCGGCTGGCCGCGCGTGTTCAAGAACAGCAGGAACCAACTCACCGTCTATCAGCCGCAGGTCGATTATTGGAGCGGCTACACCAACCTCCACTTTCGCTGCGCGATTGCGGTCAAGGGGGTGACCCAACAGGAGAAATTCGGCGTGGCTGAAGTGGATGCGCTAACGATTACCGATCACGACGCCCGAGTAGTTGCCCTGGCGCCGCTCAGGCGCGACCTGCGTTTCGCCAATGTGCCGGCCGACGACTTGGCCAAACTGCGCCAGGCAGTCGAGGAGCTGTATCCTTCAGCCCAGGCGACCACGCTCTCCCTCGATCGGGTGATTGCTTATCTGGACCCGGCGAAGCAGCCGCTTCAGCCGCCGGTTCAGGTTAATGTCGACCCGCCAAAGATCTTCAGCAGCACCACGCCCGCCATCCTCGTGATGTTCATGGGCGAACCCCAGTTTGAACCCGTGGAAACCAACCGCACGGACCTGCTCTTCGCGCTCAACACGAACTGGGATGTGCTTTATGATTCTGCCAGTGGGCAGTATTATCTCCTCAATGGCGACGGTTGGCTGACCACCGCGAACGTGCTCAAAGGACCATGGGTTCCGACCCGAACCTTGGCGCCTTCCATCTACTCATTGCCGGCCACCGAGAATTGGACGGAAGTCCGGTCCCGGCTCCCCGGCAAAATGGCCAAGGCGTCCCCTTTGGTCTTTGTGACCACTGAGCCTTCCGAGATGATCCTGACCGACGGCCCGCCGAGCTACATGCCCGTGCGCGGCACCCGGTTGCTGCGCGTGAACAACACGGCCAGCGCTCTATTCCTCCACACCGGCGACAGCAAGCTCTATTTCCTCGTCGCCGGCCGATGGTTCCGCGGGAGCAGTCTGAATGGGCCTTGGTCGGCTGCGAGCCAGGACCTGCCCGCGGACTTCGCGCAGATTCCTGACACCGATCCCGCCGCCTATGTGAAAGCTTCTGTTCCGGGAACACGCGATGCGCAGGACGCAGTGCTGTTGGCCTCCATACCCAGCACCACCACCGTCCAGGTGGCTCCAGTGGCGGACACTGTCGCTTACGGTGGGGCGCCCCAGTTCGCGGCCATACCGAGCACGACGGTCCAGTACGCGGTGAATACGCCGAGCCAGGTGTTCCTGGTCGGCGGGGCTTATTACTGGTGCCATGGGGGTGCCTGGCTTTACGCCGGAAACCCCAGTGGTCCCTGGATTTATTGCGCCAGCGTCCCGCCGGCCATCTACACCATTCCGCCTTCCAATCCCAATTACAATGTCACTTACGTGGTAGTCCAAAGTTCCACACCCACGACGGTCGTTTACAGCCAAACCGCCGGCTACAGCGGTCAATACGTAGCCGCGACCGGCGTGCTCATGTTCGGCATGGGCATAGTGGTGGGCGCGGCCATTGCCAACAACCATCATCACTATTACTACCCGCCGCCCTGTCATTACTCGTACGGCTGCGGCGCGGTATATCACCACGGTGGCGGCGGTTACTATGCCTCCGCGCATGTTTCCTACGGCCCCTATGGCGGAGCGGGGCGTACCGCCTCCTACAATCCTAACACCGGCGCCTACGCGCGTTCCAGCTATGCGTACGGCCCTAACGGCAGTGCCGCTCGGGGCGCCGCTTACAATCCCTACACGGGTACCTCCGCGGCCGGCCGCACCGTCAGCACTCCCTATGGCACGGCAAAACAGGGCGCCGCCTATAATCCTTATACTGGCGCGCGGGCGGCGGGCGGCTCGGTGAGCACCGCCAACGGGTCCGCGGGACGGGCTGCCGGGTATAATCCGACAACCGGTCAGGGCGCCGCAGGCGGTTACCGCTCGACTGATTACGGCAGTGCCGGGGCCGTGAAGACAACCGGAGGGGGCGGCGCCGCGGGTTGGAATACGGCTAACGGCCAGGGCAAGGTGGCCAAATCCCAGTCGGGGGATGTTTACGCTTCAAAGGACGGGACCGTTTACAAGAAAGACTCGAGCGGAAACTGGTCCCAGAATTCGGGTAGCGGATGGCAGAACCCCAGCAAGCCACCCTCCAGCACTTACAGCGGCGGCGCCGCGTCGACTCGCTCCGGCCAACCCCAGGCACAGGCCGCCTCCTCGCAGCCGTCGCGGGCAACCCCGCAAAACACGTCGACCGGCTCGAGCTCGTGGAGCCAGAACAAATCATCGCTCGAATCCCAATCCCAGGCGCGCTCGCGGGGAAATCAACAATCCTCAAGTTCGAGCCGTTACCAAAGCTCCGCCGGTCGCGGCGGGAGTTCGTCGTCATCGAGGTCCGCGGGCGGCGGCCGCTCCCGTTAGCGCTGGCGCATTTTCAACCATGCAACCAAACCAAAAAACAACCGATATGAAAATCTCTTTCGCTATTCAGACCGCCGTCCTGCTGTTTTCCGGCAGCCTGGCCCTCGCGCAACAACCCACCGTCCAGGAGCGAGTCGTAGCCCTCAAGGCTTCGCTAGCCGCCAGCCAGGCGATTCTCAAACCATACGAGTGGGTCGAAACCACAACTGTGAGCGTCAAAGGGGAAGAGAAATCGCGTCAAATGAACCGCTGCTACCACGGCGCGGACGGAGGCGTACAAAAAATCCCGCTCGCGGCCTCGGCGCCGCCGCCCAAGAAGCGCGGTCTGCGCGGCAAGATCGCCGAGGCCAAGCGGGAGGAAATGACCGACTACATGAAAGACGCCGTGGCCCTCGTGAAGGCGTACATCCCCCCGAATCAGGGCTTGATTCAGGCCGCGAAAGACGCGGGCAACCTGTCTTTCCAACCGTTGAGCAGCCAGCGCGCGCGACTCACTTTTTCCAATTACCTTAAGCCCGGTGACAGCCTGGCGCTCGAGGTGGATCTCCGAAACAACCGGCTGGCGTCAGCCGCGGTCTCCACCTATCTCGATTCCCGAACCGAGCCCGTGACCTTAAATGTCTGGTTCGCGACGCTCAACAACAACGCAACCTACGCTTCCAGTGTCATCCTCGACGCCAAAGCCAAGAAGCTCACGGTCAATGTCCAGAACTCGGGTTACCGGTTAACCAACTAACCCGTGAGCCGTCCGCGTCCATCGAAGTTCAACAACGTTAATTCCACCAAACAGCCAAACAAAAACATGGAAACCAATCCAAGCAAGTGGTTCCTTCTATTCGCGCCAGTCGCCCTCCTCGCCGCCTGCTCCTCCACCTCGCTTCCCCCGGCGGCGGAGACCAGCACGTCGGCCTCCTACCAGCCGGGCGTGCCCGGCGGCGTCCTGGTCGAGACCCACACCCTCATCGCGAATGTTACTGACATCGATGCCGGGCTGCGCCATGTGACGCTGGTCAACTCTGAAGGCAAGAAGACGACCGTCAAATGCGGTCCGGAGGTCATCAACTTCGACCAAATCCACGTCGGGGACCAGCTCAAGGTGCAGGTCACCGAGCAACTCGTCGTGCGGCTCGCGGGTCAGGATGAGGCCGGCGACGACGGCGCGGGCGCAGCCGTATTGTTGGCCCCGAAGGGCGCAAAACCCGGGGGGGTGATGGCCGGTACGGCACAAGTCACCGGCACGGTCAGGGCCATCGATCGACGGAACCATACCGCGACGCTGCAGTTCGAAGATGGCACGACCAGGACCTTTCGTGTGCGCAGCGATGTCAGCCTAAGGCATCGAAAGGTCGGTGAACAGGTGGTGTTCCGCGCCACTGAGATGTTAGCCATCAGCGTGGAGAAACCTTAGCCCCAACCGATGACCACTGAGGACTGACCACTGATTACTCATTACCGACTACCGAGTGGGATTCAAATGAAGTCAAACATTATCCTGGTTTCCATCACCTGTGCCCTGGCGCTCGCGACCGCCTCCCGCGCGGAAGAAGGCGGCAGCGCCCACTATATGCCCGGCGCCACCGCCTCCTTTATCGACGCCTTCCCGGGCCAGCCGGGCGGTCTGGCGGTGTTGAACTACTTCACCTATTACGATGCCAATGCGTCGAGGAGCCGCCCCTTGCCGTTTGGGGGATTGTTGACCGCCAATGCCCACGCCACCGCCTATGCCGATACCCTGGCCGGCGTCTATCAGACGCCTTGGGACGTTTTAGGTGGCGGCCTGGCTTTCGGCGTCGCCGTGCCCTACGTCTGGCTGGAAGTCGATGGCCAGGCCCAACGCATCGGGCCAGGCGGTACTCTGGGACCCGCATTCTCCGCCCGCGACACCGCCAATGGTGTCGGCGATATCACCCTGATCCCCTTCATGCTCGGGTGGACCAACCTCCTGCCGGACTTCAAGCTCGATACGCGCCTAGGCCTCTACGCGCCCACCGGCGAATATGAAAAGGGACGGCTAGCCAACGTGGGGAAGAACTACTGGACTTTCGAGCCGGGTATCATGGGGAGCTGGCTCAGCAGCAAAATCGGGACCGAGGTAAGCCTTTACGCCGGGGTTGACTTCAACACCAGGAACGATGCCACCGACTACCAGAGCGGCAGCTCTTTGCACTTGGACGCGACCGTCGCGCAACACCTGCCCTTGGGCAAAGGCTACATCGGTGTCGGCGCCAACGCTTTCTACTACCAACAGCTCACCGGCGACAGCGGGTCCGGCGCGCAGTTGGGGAGTTTCGAGGGCAGGACCGCCGGCGTCGGGCCCGCGCTCTCCTACGTGCGCCCGATAGGCAAAGCGCAACTCCTGGCGGAAATAAAATGGCTGCCGGAGCTGGACACAAACCGGCGTCTGAAGGGCGACTCTATTTGGTTCAAGCTGGGAGTGATGTTCTAGCGATATCCACCACTGAGACGCAAAGCATCACCGCATTGCCGAATCAACCAATGCAAGAGAATAAGCAACATGAACACCTTCTCGGTCCGCAATAAGGCCCTCGCGGCCGCCATCGCCGGCAGCCTGGCGCTGACGGGCTTGGCGGCGGCGCAAGCTCAATCGGCAGATACGGGCAATTGGGGCCTCAGATCTTCGCTCATCCTCGCGCCCGCTAACCCTGATGCCTCGGGCGGCGGCGGGGCGGATGAAGAAGCCGCGAAGCAGGCGGAGTTGGTCAAGAAGACCTTGAATCCCATCGCCAGCCTCGTCAGCGTCCCCTTCCAAAATAACTGGGATTTCGGCATCGGCCCCTCCGACGCCATGAAATACACGCTGAACTTCCAACCGGTCATCCCCATATCCCTCAACGATGACTGGAACATGATCAGCCGGACGATCCTACCCACTGTTTACCTGGAGTCCACAGCCCCGGGGGTCAGCTCCAAATTTGGCCTCGGTGACACCGTGCAGAGCTTCTTCTTTTCCCCTAAAGAAGCCCCCGGCGGCTGGATCATGGGCGCGGGGCCGGTCTTGCTCCTTCCCACCGCCACGGATATCGCCCTCGGTTCCGGCAAGTGGGGGGCGGGCCCGACCGCGGTCGTGCTGCGCCAGGACAAGGGGTTCACTTACGGCGTGCTGGCCAATCAGGTCTGGTCGTATGAAGGCTGGGGCGATCAGAATGTCAACGCCACCTACGTCCAGCCGTTTCTCGGCTACACCACCAAGACTTACACCACCTTCCTGGTAAACACCGAGTCCACCTACGACTGGAACGCGCGCCAATGGTCGGTGCCCATGAATTTCATGATCACCCAGATGCTCAAGATCGGCAAACAGCCGATCAGCCTCCAACTGGGCTATCGCTACTACGCTGACGGGCCGAAAGGGGGACCTGACTGGGGCCTGCGCTTCGCGGTGACTTTACTCTTCCCCAAGTGACATTGGCGAATTCGCAGGCATATCGCAAAAAAGCCAATGAAACTCCAACACCAATTATGAACAGAAGAACTACAACCGGGCTTTTCTGGTCGCAATGGCCGGCGCCCTGCCGCTGGCGGGATGCGCGTCCGGAGCCCAAACGGCAACAACACTCCCAGCAAGGGGGCGCAACGGCGCCACCCCTCCTCTCCCGGAATCAAACTACCCGATTACCAATATGAAAACTACAAGCAAACAAAGGTCTCTCGCCGCCGCGCTCATTAGCGCGGTAGCGTTCGCAACCATCCCCGCGCAGGCGGAGACTCCGCCAAAGATGAAGATGACGACGGATATTCCGCCGCAAATCACCACGCCGGATTCTGTCGAGACCCGGCTGGGCACGCTCAAATTCTTCGACGGTTTTCCGGACGATGCCACCGTCGAGAAGGTCTATGATAACCTGGACTTCTCGCGCGGCGTCCAGGCGTTCCTTGGCGCCATGCCGGGCGCATCGGTCTATGCCCTGCGCGAAGGCCTGCGCAGCCAGGGCGCGAACAACCAGACCGTGCTCATCATGGAGACGCTGATGGACTCGAAGTCGCTGTTTCTCACACCCAACACTGAATCCGTCTACTCCTTGATGTGGCTGGACTTGAAGGATGGCCCGCTGGTCATCGAGACGGCGCCCAACATTCTCGGTATCATCGACGACCATTGGTTCAACTACGTCGGCGACGTGGGCAACGCCGGCCCGGACCGGGGCAAGGGCGGGAAATACCTGGTGCTGCCTCCCGGCTACAAGGGCGAGGTGCCCAAGGGTTACTTCGTTCTCCGCTCGGCCACGTTCGGCAATCTCTTCTTTTGGCGCGGCTTCCTGGTGAACGGCGACCCTAAGCCGGCAGTGGAAAGCTCGAAAAAATTTACCAAGGTGTATCCGCTGGCGCAGGCGAAGAATCCACCGGTGATGAAGTTCCTCAATGTCTCCGGCAAAGCATTCAACACGATCCATGCGAACGATGTCACCTTCTTTGAAGAGGTAAACCATCTCGTGCAGGAAGAACCCAACGAAGCGCTGAACGCGGAAATGCTCGGCCTGCTGGCCTCCATCGGAATCGAAAAAGGCAAGTCCTTCGCGCCGGACGCGCGGATGAAGAAACTCCTGACCGAAGCGGCAGCGGTGGGTAATGCCACCGCCCGGGCCGATGTTTTCCGGAGCCGCATCAAGGAGGCCTTCTTCTTCCCGAACAGCGCCTGGGGCACCCCGTTCGTCGGCGGCAGCCACGAATTTCTGTCGCAGCCGGGCGTGCGCAACCTCGATGCGCGCACCTATTTCTTTTTTTACGCGACCGGCATCACCCCGGCGATGGCCATGAAGATGGTTGGCGTCGGTTCGCAATACGCCGTTGCGTTCGTGGATTCCGAGGGCAAGGCGCTCGACGGCAGCAAGACCTACAAGGTGCATCTGCCGCCCCACATTCCGGCAAAGAACTTCTGGTCGTTCGTCCTCTACGACAACCAGACCCGCTCGATGTTGCAGACCGACCAACAGTTCCCCAGCACCGGCAGCCAGAAGCCGGGTGTTCTTATCAATCCCGATACCTCGGTTGATGTCTGGTTTGGCCCGGTTGCGCCGGCGGGGCACGACGCCAATTGGGTGCAGACCGTTCCCGGCAAAGGCTGGAACATCATCCTGCGCCTTTACGGCCCGCTCCAATCGTGGTTCGACAAGACCTGGAAGCCGGGTGAGATCGAGTTGGTGAACTGAACCATTTCCTCCGTTCGCGAACCACGCGGGCCGCTCTTCACAAGTGACCCGCGCATTCACGGCCGAATCAAAATGAACAAGGACCTTCCACCAGAACAAACGGGTTAATAAGGCTAGCCGGACCTTTATGAACCATACTTTGATCGTGACCATGGTCTCCGGTTGCCTGCTCGGCGGTGTGGGGATAGGGATGTGGCTTCGCCGATAGCTTCCGGAACACCACCTGAGCCCCGACACCAGGGACACGGTGAAGCTCGCCATGGGCCTGGTCGCCACCATGTCGGCCCTGCTCCTGGGGTTGCTTGTAAGTTCGGCCAAGGGCGTCTACGACACCACGCGCGGCCAGGTGATTCAGATGGCCGCGAAGGTCGCCTTCCTCGACCGGGTGCTGGCCGCTTATGGGCCGGAGGCAGGGGAAGCGCGCCAACAGTTTCGCAGCCTGGTCGAGGAATCGGTCCGGCGCATCTGGCCAGGGCAAGTGAACCTGCCGGCCGAGCTAGCACCAGACACTCAGGCGGGCGATGCCGTCTATGGCGCCATCCTCCGGCTGTCTCCGCGTGACGACACTCAGCGCAGCCTTAAGAACCAGGCCGCCACCCTTGCGGTTGAGCTTGGCCAGCTCCGCTCGCTGCTGGTCGCACAGTCGGTCTCGTCCGTTTCAAGGCCGCTGCTGATGGTAGTTGTCTCCTGGCTCGGGCTTATTTTTGTCAGCTTCAGCCTGCTGGCGCCCCCCAACGCCATCGCCAACCTCGCCCTGCTGGCCTCGGCTCTCTCCGTTGCCGGCGCCGTCTTTCTCATTCTGGAATTGGATCGGCCTTTCGGCGGCCTGATCCAGGTTCCCAGCCAGCCGATGCTCAACGCCCTAGGCCACCTTGCCAACTGACGCCGTGCGGACCCCTGATCCGCAAGTCCTCATCATGACTCAAAAACCCCCAGAGAGAGGCTCCCGCACCATGAACAATCCAGGATTTATTTTGCTGGGCCTCGCGGCGCCGCACCTGTCCGGGTATCGCTCCATCGGGCCACGAACCATCCCTCGGGATCGCTATGACTACAGCAGTTCCATTTCCGAATCCTGGAAACGGCAGACGCTGCTGAATAGGGTCAAACTGCGTTACCTGGATCCGCTCATGTTCGTCAACGCGGGGCATATCGTAGCCGGGTACGCGAACCGACACAGGCCCGGAGCCGGGAGCTACGCCAGTTGCTGGGGCTTTCGACCGAGGCGACCGAATTCAGATTAGTGTTCGGCCCGGTATGAAGGCTTCAACCATGACTCCAGCCTCGCTTACTTTGCCCCGTTTGCGTGTCGCCTTTCTAACCCTGGCACTCGGCGCCCTGCTCCCGCAGGCCCGCGCTGATGTCCTGGTCGGCGCTAACGGCGATCGGTTCACTGGCAGAGTGGTCGAAGAAACGCCCGAAGCTGTCGTATTCGATTCGGAACTTGGCGGCAGGCTCACCGTCCCCCGCGCCCGCATCCGCGAAATCCAGCGCCCGCCGCCGCCGCTCACGGATAACCGATTACTGATTACCAATAACACCCCCCCCTGTCCTCCGCAGCTTCAGCGAACGAGGCTCAACCAATCGTCCCTCCCCGCTTCCGCCTTCAGCCCTGAGCCTTCCGCCTTCAACCTTGTCTTGGCTTCCCCCGGCCATCGGTCATGACTCGGCCGACTGGCTCCAGCTCAAATCGGGCGAGTGGATCCGGGGGCGCCTCTATTACATTCAGGAACGAAAGGTAGAATTCGACAGTGACGTGCTTAAAGACTTTACCCTGGACTTGAAGGACGTCCGACAAGTCTATACCGCAAACCAACTGTTCGCAAAATTCAATGGCCGAGACCAGATCTACGGAAGGGTCGTGGTCAGCAACGAGGTGGTGGAGGTTTTCGGACCGGAGCAGGTCAGCCTGCCCCGCGACCAACTTACTGGCATTACCCCGGGAGGGAAGCGCGAGGTCGACTTTTGGTCGGGCAACCTCAGCCTCGGGTTGAGTTTACAGTCAGGCAACTCCCGGCAGGCGACCCTCAGCACGAGCGCGGAACTGGCGCGTCGAACGCCTGCGACGATGATACAACTCAACTACCTCGGCAATTACAGCGTGGTGGAGGGCGTTCAAAGCGCAAACAACCATCGCCTCAACGGCCTTTACGATATCCGCCTTAATCGCTCCTGGTTCGTTCGTCCGGCTTCCCTGGAGTATTACAAAGACGAATTAGCCAACATTGCTCATAAAGGGACTATGGGGGTTGGCCTGGGCTACTACATTTTTGATCGCGAGGGCCTTGAATGGCGGGTGGCAGGCGGCCCCGGCTACCAAATCACCAAGTTTGAAACGGTGCAGGCGGGCCAGCCCGACACGAGGTCCACTCCGGCGGCCGTCCTGCAAACGACCTTCAAGGCCGACCTCACCCGGCGCCTTAAATTCATCGAGACCATCAACTTCACCCTGACCAGCGCCGAGGCGGGGCTATATTCCCATCACGCTGTGTCCACGCTGGATTTTGAAATCAAGCGGCACCTCGACCTTAACGTCTCGTTCGTTTGGGACTACCTCCAAAATCCCCAAACCGAATCCAGCGGGTTCCTTCCTCAACACAGCGATTTTCGTCTCAACGTGGGCGTCGGAGTGAAGTTCTGACCACGCCACTGCTTCTTGGCTTCAGCATTTTCGCGTTCGGCACCGTACCTCATTGCCTCTTACTTTCCCATCCACCGGCACGGGGCCGACCCACTCTTCCAGGTCAGCAGTCAGCGCTACGAACGAGACGCCATTGTCTTGACGACCAACAAGCCTTTCAAGCCATGGCCCGCCATCTTCTACAACGACAGCGCGCGCGCTCCTGCTGCTCGAATCCGGCAGTTATCATTTCAAATCCCGATGAACCACCTTTAGAATGGTCAGCGAGTGGGGCTCCAGGCTCGTTACGCCGCGCTTGAAAGTCAATTGGGTTTTCTTTGGCGCAACCCGGCTGGGGTGGTCCACGTCATTGTACGCATCGGGGGAATCGCCCGCGAGCAGGGTGGCGGCATGGGCGCCTTCAAGCAAGACGCCCTCGATCTTAACGGCGCACGCGACGACTTTGGAAGGGTGACGGTTGATCAGGGCGATCGCCCACTTTTTGCCGGCCTCATCCACCGTGGCGAGGGCATCGATCACGGGGAGGAAGTCGTTTCCGTGAACCAGCATCCCGGCCTCCAGGTCGAGTTTTGCGACTCGACCTTCGAGATGATTCGCATACATCGCCAAAGTGTGAAAAGTCGCGCGCTTGACCACGCCCTTGGGATGAACGAAGAGCGGCCCGCGGGTGTTCACGATGGGGGCGATGTTCGCCATGCCGACATCGTCGGCGTGGCGCAGGCACGCGCTGAGAAACGAGGCCGAGAACAAGGCGTCCGCCATCGTGTATTGCGAGGCGATCGCGTTCTTTTCGCGGGCGCGGATCAGTTCGGCCACGGTGGGGTCGCCGGCGTCGCTGACTTGTTTGCGCGGAAAGCCCGGATGGTGCCAGCCGCGCAAGTTCCACTCGTCGAAAGCGATCTTAATGCGGCCCCGGCAGCCGGCTTCATCCAATAGCTCGACCACGCGCTTGATCGTCGATTCCGGCCCGCCCGATCGCATAATGCAGGCGAGGTAATCGGGAGTCAGGTTTTCTCCCCAACAAGGCAGCCAGTATTCGTGAATCGCCACATACTGCAACTGGCCTCCGGCCGTCTTGAGCAGCGGCAGGGTCCAGTCCCGGTTCGGCGTGGCGGCGGCCAGCAACGTGAGGTTGGGGTCCGCCGCCCGCATCAACTCGGCGGAGTTAAGCACCAGGGGGCCCCATTCCTGGGGCGTCTTGGCCCCGATCTCGTGGCCGCCCCAGTTCTCATTACCGATGCTCCAATAACGGACCTGGAGCGGGTCGGGATGTCCGTTGGCCAGACGCGCGCGGGCCGAATCGCCTTCCCTCCCGTTGCAGTACTCCACCCAGTCTCTCATCTCCTCGGGCGAGCCGTTGCCCGCGTTCGAGCAGATATACGGTTCGCAACCCACCAATCGGCACCACCGCACGAATTCATCGGTGCCGAAGGTATTGGGGTCCACGACGCCCCAGACCGGGTCGGCCACCGGTCGGCGGGACTTCCCGACGCCCTCTTTCCAATGATAACCGCTGGCGAAGCATCCGCCCGGCCAACGCACAATGGAGAGCTTCAGCTCCTTCAACGCGGCGACGACGTCTTTGCGAAACCCATTTTTGTCCGACAGGGGCGAGCCGGGGTCGAACAGCCCGCCGTAGATCTGGCCGTCGAAATGTTCGATGAACCCGCCGAAGAGCATGGGGCTGTAGGGCGCGGAGGGAACACTCGCGTCAATGGTTACCCTCGCCCACGGCGCCGCGCTCGACGGATCGGGTACGAGTTCAAGCGCAACCTCGTCGTACCAGGCCTGCCCGGTGGATTCGCCCCATCCGCCAAAAAGACAGTTGATCTCGAGATCCGTCGTCGCGCCCGTGTGAAAGACGGTGGAAACATGAGTCCAATCCTTCGTGCCCGCGACCGCGGGCGTCCGGACCTGCTGCAGGTTTTGAATATTTAGCAATGCGCCCACGGCGCCCCGGATATCCTTGGTTCGAATCCACCCGGAGAGACGGTAGAACGAGTTGGAGTTCACGGCCACGGTGGCGGTCCAAGCCGCATCGGTCCCTTTCTCGGAGCGAATGGACAGACACCGCGGGCCCTTTCTGCCCGGGGACTCGACGGTGCAAGAGCCGTCTCGTTCGCCCTGCCAGGCGCGCGCCTTCCAGCCGCGGACGCCGCCTGACGGGTTGGCCTCAAACAAGGCATTAGGGATCAGATTGGCGGATGCGCCGGACTCCTGGGCGGTCGACGGCCAAGACACGCCGATCCATACAAACAGGAAGACAAGATTCAAAGTGCTCTTGGCTGCCTTTTGCCAACCCTCCGGGTTGGGACGGCGGCGATCGGGTGCGTTTGCAGGGGTTGCCCGCGTCCGTCTTACCCAACGCGCGTCGATGGGCCGCCCTCTCCTGCAAAGGAGGCGAGGGAGACGCCGCCGGCGCCGTTGCAATTCGGGGGCGCAAAGCGCGAGATTCCGGATTGGGGAACGCTCTCCCCGCTCAATCCCTCGCGCCGAGAGGGAAAGGCGCAAATCCTGCCTGGCTTTGCGCGCCGGACTCATCGCGCGTCCTTTTGGTTCGCGTGTTCCGCGCCCATCGCCTGAGCCGGGCCGAGGGCGCGCAATTCGATCTTCAGGCTGGCGCCGCTTTGCGCCTGGCATCGAATGGCAACCTGTTGTTCGCCGGTTCCGACCTGAGCCGCCGCGGCCGCCACCGGCGCGCGCGAGAGTTCTTTCCAGGTTGAGTCATAGACGATGGCTTCCGCCCCACCGGTGTATTTGAGGGCGCCGCCAGGGGGGAGCGCGCACCCCTCAACGCCGAGGAGCGGCTTGCCGTTAAGTTCGACGCACACTCCTGCGGCGGGCTGCTGGCCCGCCCAGCGCGCCACCCATTGCAATGGCTGCGCCGCATGCGGGTTCTGAAAAGTCCTCCGGGTCGCCTCGCCCCGCGCGGCGTCATGGGTGAAGCGCTCCGTGCGCGCGGCGTAGAGATTCCAATGCCCATCGCTCACGGCTTCCAGATGAAATTCGCGGGCGTTATCCCGCAAAACGGCCTTCACCTCCGGCGCGAAAGCGCGCGCCATCCGCGCCGTCTCCCACTGCTTGATGGCTTCGAGGATCGGCACGGTGGCGCCGAAGCGCTTGGCCGCGTCGGCGGAGTTTGCGTCGGCCGATAGTTGGGCCGAACTCGCCAGGCTGGTGGCCAGGGCGAAGCCCGCATCAAACCCCGCGGCGCGGGCCAGCAGCCATTCGGCGTCCTCGATGCTCGTTTCGGGCCGCAGCGCGAACCAGCCCAGCATGTGGGGCATGAGGTTGCGCTCGAAATGCAACTGGTTCTTGAAACGATAGAGGGTCTGGCTTTCCCGAAAACCGGCATACCAGGGTTCGCCCCAATTCATGCGGGTGTAGATGTGCCAGTTGAAATGGCCGGGGTTGCTGGCATCGTTGATCTGTCCCCGCAACTCCGGCGCGAGCCCGTCATACCAAGCCTGGGTAAAAAGCGTCCGCCCATATTGTCCCATGCCGGTGGACCAGTTGCCTTCCAGTCCGTCGAGCGAGATTTGGAGCGTGCCCGCATGGTTGCAGAGCTTGGCGATGTTCCCGGCGACCTCTCGCGTGAGATCGGCATCCGTGAGAAAGACCTTGTAGCCGTGATCCATCAACTTGGCCACCGCCTCGCCGGCCGCATGCGCCGAGGCGCGCGTGCCCCAGGCGCCGCGCTGACACTCCAGCAAACGCCACGGCGGCTCGGCCGATACCGAGCCATAGCGGATCAACTCCTCGCCGATGACGACCGTATTCAGATCGGTCTGCTTGCGGAAATAGTCGGGCGCGGAAACTGGTACCTCCTTGCGCGTATCATCCACGTCGGTCGCCAGCGCGCTCGCCCCGATCCGAGCCAGGCGCGGGTCCGGCTTCGGCGTGACATAAGGATCGTTCGGCGTAATGAAGTTGGAGAGCGTGTGAAAACCGACGCGGACGCCGGCCTTGCGGGCTTTTTCGACGCAGGCCCGCAAGCCGTCCCAGCCGTTCGGAAACAGGTCCGGCTTCAGCTTGAAATGCCCCCAAGTCTCAAAGGGCGAACTGTGGTACAGATATTTCAAGCCCGCGCGGCGCGTCATCTCGATGGCGCGGTCCACGGTCTGTTCGCTGAAATCCACGATGAGATAGGAACCGTTGGCGTTGGGGGCCACCTTGACCCACGCGCCGTCGAGCATAGGATGGGGCAAGCCCTCGGCGACCTCAATGGCGCCGATGGTCTCCAGCGCCTGCGCCGCCGGGCAGGCGAACAACGCGATCCGGCTGCCGACGACGCCGCCATCGCCGTAGGCCGGCGCGAGGTATTTCTCGTGGCCCCAGTTGGCGATGACGCGGCTATGGCTGCGATCGCGGCAATAGGCCTGCAACACGCTGCCGAATTCCGTTCGCCGCGCCGTGTCGCCGCGAAAGAGTTGGTCTTTGTTTAGTTCCGCCGGGAGATTCGCGTAGCGGCCCGGATCATCGGCGGTATAATCAGCCTCGATGTCATTCTCATGCGTGGGATAGCCGCCGAGGGTCTTGGCGTTGAGCGCTTGGATGCCGATGGCGAATTCGTCGTCTCTCGCCACGCCGATCACTTCGCCGATCCGGTCCCCGATCGTCGTCGGATACGGGCCCCAGAGGACCAGTTCGACCCGGTTGGTCGGTTGAACGTCCAACACCTCGAAAACTAGGTGCGTGGGTTTGGCTTCAGCCGCCAGCACCGCGCTGACACCGGCCGCGGTGAAACGCAGGGTCAGCCGTTTGGTCAGAGGATCCCAGGCGGCGCTATCCGGCGCGTGGAGCTTGCCGCCGACGCGCGCGCTCAACAGCGGCGCGGGCTGATGGGGCGCGAGATAGCCGCGGCCGTCGCTCTCGCGAGCCAGCGAGCAAAACGTTCCGGCGCCATCGAGGCAAAAGGTCGCGGCCCGGGTTTTCAATGTCACCAAGGGCGGTTCGGCGCCCCCGGCCGCAAATACCAACATCGCCGCGCAAGCGAACGCCGCCGCGACGCAAAGGAACCGCGTCAAGGCGAAATCTCGCGCCTTGCGCCCCCGAACCCCAACGGCGTCGGCGGCTTCTCCCTCGCTTCCCTTGGAGGAGAGAATTCCCCAAGGCGAAACCCCGCGCTTCGCGCCCCCGAACGCCAACGGCGCCGGCGCCTTCTCCCTCGCGTCCTTTAGAGGAGAGGACTGGGGAGCGGCGGTTCCTGGTTTCGAATCGATCCGGAGGTTCATGGAAAGAACGCCCCCGGTCTCGAATCCATGTGGAGATTCGTGGGGTGGTACTCCGTCTGCAGTGTATCGCACCGATTTCTCAGAATATTTCGTCGTGATCATAAATGCTGGTCCGGCAACAAGGCGCTTTTATTCAGTACGGATTCGATGGCATCAGGTCCCACGCCTCCAGGGTCGCCACCGTGGCCGCGCCGCCAACCGAATAGAGTCTTACGCCGCGGCTGTCCGTCCGGGAGGGATAAATGCGCCGCATGACCGCCTGGCGACCCTCGTTGGCAAACACCTCAACCACCGACTTATCCACAAAGACGCGCAGCTTGAGCGGTTCCCCGGGCTTCAACTCAAACGGGCCTGCTTCAACTGTCCGCGACGTCTCGCCCAGGCTGGACTTCGTGGTATCCACCTTCAGTTTCTTCTCGGCGACATCATAGTAGATCAGCGTCTGCTCCTCTCCACCAGGAGAGCAGGCGACCTTGAGACCGAATTGCCGTGCTTCCGCAGCGCTCATCTCCAGGTTTAACTCAACGCTGTCGCCGCCGATGCCCTCCACCGCCAATTCCGCGTCGGCCGGCACCGCGAGGTTTTCCCGCTTTTTAGCGTGGTAGCGCAGGAGCGCGAGTTCTTCGGGCGGATTCATCCGCAAGCCGCCGTCCGGGGCGAGCGTCAAGACTCGCGGCAGGCTCATGGTGCCCGACCATCCGGACTCGGCGCGCATTTTGAAGCCGGGACCATCAAAGAT
>Ga0316217_10003124_pt1 | contig 19221 bp, 16 predicted proteins | sample 1anoAmetaG_FD_203633 | JGI IMG/M metagenome (GOLD analysis project Ga0316217, IMG submission 203633) | Freshwater microbial communities from Trout Bog Lake, Wisconsin, USA - 1anoA | ecosystem: Environmental > Aquatic > Freshwater > Lake > Hypolimnion/Profundal zone | place: USA: Wisconsin...
GGTCAGGCCCGGGAACATGTTGCTGCCGCCGAACATCTTCACCTGGAACGCCGCGGGGAGCAGGCCCCGGCCGGCGAACTGGTCGGTGATGAGGGTGATGACCTCCTCGGCGTACTTGCCGCCGGGAGGCTCGGTCTGGGACGGGGCCCGGGAGGGCAGCAGGTAGTGGCACATGGCGCCGACCCTGAGCCCCGGGTGCCAGAAGGTCACCGCCACGCAGGAGCCCAGGATGGTGCGGATGCGGGTCCGTTCGTCGCCGAAGGCGTAGTCCCCGGGGTTCAGGAAGATCTCCTTCGGTCCCGGCTCAGGCGACACGGTACACCGTCGGACGGACCTGCCTGACCCGGTCGGACACGCCCATGAGGTTTTCCGAATGGCCCACGATCAGCAGCCCGTGCGGCCGCAGCCTGGGCAGCACCGCCTCGACCACCTTGCGCTTCTGGTCGTTCTGGAAGTAGATGAGGATGTTGCGCAGGAAGATCAGGTCGAAGCGGCCCAGGTCCGGGATCGGCTCGTTCAGGTTCACCTGGGCGAACTGGACCCGCTCCCGCAGCTGCTTGCCGATCAGCATCATGCCGTCCTGGGCGCCCTGGCCCTTGAGGCAGAACCTGTGCAGATACTCCGTGGGGATCCCGCCGTTGCGCTCCAGCGGGTAGAGCCCAGCCCGGGCCCGGTCCAGCACCCGGGTGCTGATGTCGCTGCCGATCACTTCCCACTTGGCCCCGCCCAGCACGTCGGCCAGGACCATGGCGATGCTGTAGGCCTCCTCGCCCGAGGACGAGGCGGCGCTCCAGACCCGGAACGGCGCGGGCAGCGGGCGCAGGCTGGCGATGAAATCCTTGAGCACCTGGAAGTGCTCGGGTTCGCGGAAGAAGAAGGTCTCGTTGGTGGTGAGGAAGTTGATGGCCAGCTGAAGCTCTTCGGTCTCCAGGGGGTGCCGGATGATCTTGTAGTACTCGGTGAAGGTCCTGGCCTTGCGCGCCCGGAGCCGGGACGCCAGCCGGGCCACCAGCAGGGTCTTCTTGAACTCGGACAGGTGGATGCCGGTGATGCCGCGCAGCAGGGCCTGGAACTGCGCGAATTCGGCGTCGGTGATGGGCGGGGCTGGACTGTCTGGGGCGGGTTCCACGGGCGGCTTCCTGTCTCTTGATTGTGTCAGGGTTGCGCAGGACCGGGGGCGGGATCAGAGGTGGGAACGGTTCAGCCGGGCCCAGGCCGGCAGCTGGTCGCCGGGCATCGGCCGGCCCAGGAAGTAGCCTTGCCCCCGGTCGCAGCCCAGGCCTTTGAGGAAATCCCAGACTTCCTGGGTCTCGATCCCTTCGGCCACGGTCCGCAGCTGGAAATCCCGCGCCAACTGCAGGAGGCTCTTGGCGAGGATCGCGTGCCGCCGGGAACTGGGCAGCTCGCGGGTGATGGAGATATCGATCTTGAGCTCGGTGAAGGGGATGCGCTCAAGCTGGGCGTAGGTGGCGTAGCCGGTGCCGAAATCGTCGATGCTCAGCTTGAAGCCGCGCATGCGCAGCCGGGCCAGGTTGGCCAGGGTGTGCCCCAGGTTGGAGACCGATGCGGATTCGGTGATCTCCAGCACCAGCGCCGTGGCCGGCATGTCGTGCAGGGCCGCGGCCTCCATGATCCGGTCGGCGAACCCGGCCATGCCCAGGGAGGTGGCCGAAAGGTTCAGGGACAGTTCGATGTCCAGGCCGGCCGCCTTCCAGGCGTGCCACTGGCGGGCCACCTGTTCCAGCAGCTGCAGGGTGAACCTGGACATGACCTCCGGGTTCTTCTCGATCCGCGGCAGGAAGGCGGCGGGCGACAGGATCCCCAGCTCCGGGTGGCGCCAGCGCACCAGCGCCTCGGCCCCGCTCAGCCGGGCGCCCTGCATGGTGATCTGGGGCTGGTGGAAGCACTCGAACTCGCCCCGCTTGATGCCGCGGCGGATCTCCAGTTCGGTGAAGCTCGGCCGGGCCGGAGGCGGGGCGGGGGCGGGACCGTCCAGGAAGGCCGAGGAGGCGAGGACCTTCATGGCCTTCTCCTGGCTCAGGGGCTTGGCGATGACCTCCGAACTGGACATCCCGTAGGTTTTCGCCATGATCCGCACGGATTCCAGGACGACCGGCTCATGGGAACTGAGGATGACCACATAGGGCTGGATCGAGCGGGCGGCCATCTCCCCGATCAGCGCCATCCCGTCCATGTGCGGCATCTCCAAATCGCAGAAGACCAGGTCCATGCCCGCTTCCCGCTCCAGGATCGCGAGGGCTTCGACGCCGTTGGCGGCCTCGAACACCTCCGCGGCCCCCATGCTCCGCAGCAGGTCGACCGCGAAGGCCCGCTGGGACTGACTGTCTTCGACCACCAGCACCCTGCGGCCCAGGATGCCCTGGGGGGGCATCCTGGGGCCGGGGCTGGCTTGGGTTCCAGGCCCGTTCATCGGGCCGGTCCCTGGAAGGGCGGCCGGGTGGGATCAGAACCGGGTGAAATCCCCATCTTGCGTCTCCGTGGCCGGGATCCTGCGTGGCTTGGGATGGCTTTTCGTGGAGGGGCGGGAGGGGGCCGTGCGGCCGTTGCCGCCCGGATCCTGGCTGTGGGAGAGGGTGAAGAACGCCATCATCTGCTGGAGTTCCAGTGCCTGGGCGTTCATCTCCTCGGACGTGGAGGCCAGCTCCTCGGAGGCGGCGGCGTTCTGCTGGACCGACTGGCTGATCTGGCTGATGGCGCCGTTGATCTGGCCCACCCCGGAGTTCTGCTCGCTGGAGGCCGCCGAGATCTCCTGGACCAGGTCGGCGGTCTTCTGGATGGACGGCACGATGGCGCCCAGCAGGGTCCCGGCCTTCTCCGCCAGGTCCACGCTGCCCGAGGCCAGCCGGCTGATCTCCTCGGCCGCCACCTGGCTGCGCTCGGCCAGCTTGCGCACTTCCGCGGCCACCACGGCGAACCCCTTGCCGTGCTCCCCGGCCCGGCCCGCCTCGATGGCGGCGTTCAGGGCCAGCAGGTTGGTCTGGTAGGCGATGTCGTCGATGATGGCGATCTTGTGGGCGATCTGCTTCATGGCGGCGACGGTCTCCTGCACCGCCTTGCCGCCGTCCTGGGTCTCCTGGGCGGTGCGGGTGGCGATATCGCCGGTGACCTTGGCGTTCTCGTTGTTCTGGCTGATGGAGGCGCTCATCTGCTCCATGGAGGCGCTGGTCTCCTCGACGCTGGCCGCCTGCTCCGAGGCGCCCTGGCTCAGGGACTGGGCGGTGGAGCTGAGCTGCTCGGAGGCCGCCACCAGGTTGTTGGAGGCGGTCCGGGTCTGGCCGATGATCTCGCCCAGCTTGGCCACCATGCCCTTGATCGAGGCCATCATGCTGGTGCTGTCGCCGGGGGCCAGGGCCACGTCCATGGAAAGATCGCCTTCGGCGACCCTGCCGGCGATCCGGGCGGCCTCGGCCGGCTCGCCGCCGACGATGCCCTTGATCACCTTGGTGACCACCAGGCCGAGCAGGATGGACAGCACGAACCCGGCCGCGACGATGCTGATGGTCTCCCAGCGGAGTTTCTCGTAGGAGGCCAGGCCGGAGTTGTTGGTGTCTTCCGCGCCCTTGCGGTTGTCTTCGACGATGTCGGCGACGTGCTTGGAAACCTCGCAGTACTTGGCCCGGGCATCGCCGGTGTAGAGCTTTTCCGCTTCCAGCGCCTTGCCCGAATCCACCAGGTCCATCACCCGCCGGGTCGATTCCAGGTACGGTCCCCATTCCTGGTCGAACTGCTTCCACAGCCCCTGTTCGACGTCGCTCATGTGGGTGGCCCGCTCCTTGTTCCCCCAGTCCAGGACGGCGGCCTTGTACTCGCTCAATTTCTCGCCCTGGCCCTTCCGGTAGTCCTGGTCGGGGGCCAGAACGTAGTTGCCGAGGGCGCGCTGGTAGTTGTTGAGGGCGAAGTTGGCGTTGGAGGTATAGACAATGCTTACCGTGCAGTTCCGGTAGGCGTCGTCCATCATCTGGTGCAGATCGTACGCGCCGCGAACGCCGAAGCCGCCCACGATCACCGAGATCAGCGCCACCATGGCGAAGGCTAAATTGAGCTGGGTGGCCAGCCGGAGGGACTTGAACCATTTCATCGCAATCTCCTTGGATGGATCAGAAGCGGGTGAACTCGCCGGAGGTTTCGTCTACCGTGCGGGTGGAGGCGCGGACATGGCCGTTCTTCTGCGCGAGCTTGGGCTGCGGCCTGCGGGCGGGCACGCCCTGCTGCCGGCTGCCCGCCAGGGTGAAGAACGCCATCATGGACTGCAGCTCCATGGCCTGGGCGCTCATCTCCTCGGAGGTGGAGGCCAGCTGCTCCGACGCGGCGGCGTTCTGCTGGACGGCCTGGCTGATCTGGGCAACTGCGCCGTTGATCTGGCCCACCCCGGAGTTCTGCTCGCTGGAGGCCGCGGCGATCTCCTGGACCAGGTCGGCGGTCTTCTGGATTCCGGGGACGATGCCTTCCAGCAGGCTCCCGGCCTGCTCGGCCTTGCCCACGCTGCCGGTGGCCAGCTGGCTGATCTGCTCGGCGGCCACCTGGCTGCGTTCGGCCAGCTTGCGCACTTCCGCGGCCACCACGGCGAAGCCCTTGCCGTGCTCGCCGGCCCGGCCGGCCTCGATGGCGGCGTTCAGGGCCAGCAGGTTGGTCTGGTAGGCGATGTCGTCGATGATGGCGATCTTGTGGGCGATCTCCTTCATGGCGGCGACGGTCTCGCGCACCGCCTGGCCCCCGGCCACGGTCTCATGGGCGGTGCGGGTGGCGATATCGCCGGTGACCTTGGCATTCTCGTTGTTCTGGGCGATGGAGGCGCTCATCTGCTCGATGGAGGCGCTGGTCTCCTCGACGCTGGCGGCCTGCTGGGAGGCGCCCTGGCTCAGGGACTGGGCGGTGGCGCTGACCTGCTCGGAGGCGGTCAGCAGGTTGGCGGAGGACTGGACCACTTCCGCGATGGTGGCGGACAGCTTGTCGATGGTGGTGTTGGTGGCCTCCTTGAGCCGGCCGAATTCGCCCTGGTAGTCCTTGCCGATCCGTTCGGTGAGATCGCCCTGGGCCGCGGCTTCCAGCACCCGCACCACGTCCGCCAGGCCGAGCTTGCAGGTCTCGGTCAGCTGGTTGAGGGAGCTGCCCAGGTCCAGGACGTAGCCCTTGGTGCCGGCCAGCTGGATCCGCTGCTCGAAGTCCCCCCGGCCGGCCCCGTCCACCACCCGCTGGGTGTCGGCCACCACGCCGGAGAGGGCCTGCACCATCTTCTTCATGGCCGCCATCATGCTGGCGTTGTCGCCGGCGTCGAGCTGGACCTCCATGGACAGGTCGCCTTCGGCCACCCGGTTGGCGATCGCCGCGGCCACGGAAGGTTCGCCGCCCACCTGCTTCTTGATCAGGCGGGTGACGGCCAGGCCCAGGCCGATCGCCAGGACCATGCCGAGCACGATCGCCACCTCCATCTGCAGGGAGGCGGAAGCGGCGGTCCGGGCGTTGCTTTCAGCGATGCCCTGGGCCTCGTCCACGTTCATCTTGATCAGCTTGTCGATCAGCCCGTTGAGCTCGTTGGTGATCCTGCCCACCTCCGGGCTGAAGGCGACGGCGACGGCGTCGGCGGTCTTCCCGGCCTGTTTCGCGGCGATCATGGGCCGGGACACTTCCTTGTCGTAGGTGTCCACCAGCACCCGCAGCCGGGCCACCGCATCCTTCTCCCCGGGGCTGCTGGCCTGGGCGGCGAAGGCGGTCAGGGCCTCGTCCATGAGCTTCCAGTTGTTGTTCCGCGCATCGAGGATCGTCGCCAACCTGGCCGCGTCGGGGGCGAATACGGCCTTGTTCAGGTTGCTCCGCACCAGCTGGAAGTTGCCGTTCATCGCGTCCAGGTTCTTCATGGGCGCGGCGGCGTCTTCGTACATGAGCCGGTCGCTCGCGGCGAGGGTGCGGAGGTTGACGATGCCGATGGTCCCCACCCCGCCGGCGATGAGCGCCACCAGGATGAACGCGAGGATGAGTTGGGTGGCGAGTCGCAGTTGCTTGAACCAGGTCATGGAGGCCTCACGGGGGGGGAATTGGCTGGTGCCGGATCCGGGGTGCGGTCTACCCGACCAGGGCCGCCAGCTCGTCGATGGAAAGCACGTGGTTCACGTCCAGGATGATGACGAACCGTTCCCCGACCTTGGCCACCCCGGCGATGAACTCGGAGCGGATGTCGCTGCCGAAGGCGGGGGCCGGCTCGATCTCGCTGGCGGCGATGGATAGGACTTCGCTGACGTTGTCCACCATCACCCCCAGTTCGGCGGTGCCGTCGCCCTGGGTGAGCTCCAGGATCACGATGCAGGTGCGGTGGGCCACGGCGCAGGGCGGCCGGCCGAAGCGCACGAACAGGTCGATCACCGGGACCACCGAGCCGCGCAGGTTGATCACCCCGCGGATGAAGGGGGGCATCAGCGGCACCTCGGTGATGCCGCCGAACTGGATCACTTCGCGGATGGAACGGATGTCCATGGCGAAGGTCTCCCCGCCCAGGGTGAACGCGAGGTACTGCTCCCGCTGCTCCACCGGGGCGGCGAGGGTCTGGGTCTGGCGCTTGCTGAACTTGATCAATTCCGCCATGACAAGGCTCCTAGGACTTTTCTGCGAGGGCGGCCGGCCGTTTCCGGCCGGGCGCGTTGCGTTCGGTGGCCAGCTGGACCATCTGGGCCACGTCGAGAATGAGGGCGACCTCCCCGGTGCCCAGGATGGTGGAGCCGCCGATGCCCCTGGCGCCCCGGAACAGCCTGCCCAGGGGCTTGATCACGGTCTGGAACTCGCCCATGAGCCGGTCCACCACGATCCCCGCGCGCAGATCGCCGTGCTGGATCACCACCACCCGCTCCCGCTCGGGGATGGCCCCGGGGATCCGGAACACCTCCCTCAGCCTGAGGAAAGGCAGCACCTCGCCGCGGAGGTTGATCAGGTGGTTCTGCTCGGACTCCAGGAACGGGGCCAGGTCCAGGCACTCGATCACCACGTCCAGGGGCACCACGTAGGAGGCTCCCGCCACTGTAACCCGGAAGCCGTCGATGATGGCCAGGGTGAGCGGCAGCCGCAGCCGCATGGTGGTGCCCAGCCCCTCCTCGGTCTCCACCTCGATGGTGCCGCGCAGCTCGTCGATGTTCCGGCGCACCACGTCCATGCCCACGCCCCGGCCGGAGAGGTTGCTCACCGCGTCGGCGGTGGAGAAGCCCGGCTCGAAGATCAGGTTGATGATCTCCTGGTCGGAGAGGGCGGCGCCCGCCTTGACCAGGCCGCGCTCGATGGCCTTGGCCAGGATCCGCTCCTTGTTCAGCCCGCCGCCGTCGTCGCTGACCTCGATGATGATGCTGCCCGACTCGTGGGCGGCCTGCAGGGCCAGGGTGCCGGAATCCGGCTTGCCCCGGGCCCGGCGCAGGTCCACCGGCTCGATGCCGTGGTCGATTGAGTTGCGCACGATGTGCATGAGCGGATCGGCCAGCTTCTCGACGATGGTCTTGTCCAGCTCGGTGTCGGCCCCGTGGATCTGCAGATCGATCTCCTTGCCCAGCTCCAGGGAGACGTCCCGGACGATCCGCCGGAACCGGTTGAAGGTCTCGCCGATCTGGACCATGCGCAGGCTCAGGGCATTGTCCCGGATCTCCTCCACCAGCTTGTTCACCGTGGTGGTGGCCTCCAGCAGGCTGGCGCCGTCGCCGGCCTCGGCCTTGGCGTGGGCGGAGGCCCCGGCGATCACCAGCTCGCCCACCAGGTCCACCAGCCGGTCCAGCTTGTCCGCCGAGACCTTCACCACCTTGAACTCCTGGGCCTGGCGGTCCTGGTACTTCTTCTGCTTTTCCAGGGCCGCGGCCACCACCGGCGCGGGCACGGCGTTCTCCTGGATCAGGATGGCGCCGAGCTTGCGGCCCTGCACGGCGCCGTCGGCGAACGACTCGTCCTTCTGCATCCGCAGGGCTTCCCCCAGCTCGTGCCTGGTCAGGCAGCCTCCGGCCACCAGCAGCTCGCCCAGGAACTGGTCCTCCTCGGGCAGCTCCCGGATCAGCTGGATATAGGCCTCGACCGTGGAATGCGGCGGGATCAGGCGGATCTGGCTGTCGTCCCGGACGAACTCGAACACGTCCTCGAGGGTGGTGCGGTCGGCGGCGGTGTCCAGTTCGATCTCGAGCCCCAGCCGGCACTCTTCCGGATCGAAGGCCTCCCGTTCCGGCAGGTTGCCGAAGATGGGGGTGAGGTGGACGATCTCCCCCAGGGTGGCCAGGTATCGGACGAAGGAGAGCGGGTCCATGCCGTTGCGCAGCACGTCCCGGCCGAAGCGGATGGAGAGGTGCCAGCAGTCCCGGCCGGGCGCCTCGCGGGCGGCGGCCGGGGTGGCGGGAACCGCCGGCGCGGGCGCGGCCTTGGCCAGGCCGCCCTCCAGGTGCGGAGCCAGCCGGGCCAGGATCCGTTCCCCGGCCAGCCTGGAGTCCTCCGACTCGGCCACCTCCGACTGGATATCGGCGATCATCAGGGCCAGGTGGTCATGGCACTCCAGCATGAGCCCGATCAGGTCGCCAGTGAGCCGGGCCACCTGGCTGCGCACCCGGTCCAGGACGCTCTCCACGGTGTGGGCGAAATGGACGATGCCGTCCAGGCCGAACAGCCCGGCCGAGCCCTTGATGGTGTGCACGGCCCGGAACATGGCGCCCACCGCTTCGCCGGGGTCGCTCTCCCCCTCCACGGTGAGCAGGGCGTCCTCCATCGAGTCCAGCAGTTCGCGGGCTTCGATGATGTAGGTCTGTTTGGCCCGATCGAGATCCATGGTCATGCCCTCAGTGGACGGATGGAGCGAGGAGGATGGCGTCGCCGAACAGGCCGGCCACCTGCAGCAGGTCGAACACCTCCACCACGGCCGGACTGTGGCCGGTCAGGGCCAGCTCCCGGCCCCGGCGCCTGGCTTCCTGCTTGATCCAGACCAGCAGCTGGACACCGGCGCTGTCCAGCTCCTCGACCGCCGCGAGGTTGAGCCGGAGCACCGGGTGCCGGTCCAGGGCCGCGCCCAGCTGGTCCCTGGCCTCGGCCACGGAATAGATGGTCAGTTCGCCCTCGATCCGGAGGCAGGGCTCATCGCCTTGGGCGGAAGGCTGGATCTGGAACATGGCACCCCCTGGAGCGAGCTGTGTGGATGGTTCAGGGCAGGATGAGCTTGGCGACGGCCATCAGCAGCTGCTCGGGCTTGAACGGCTTGACCACCCAGGCCCGGGCGCCGGCGGCCTGGCCCTCGCGCTTCTTGTCCTCGCCCGCCTCGGTGGTGAGCATGATGACGGGGGTGAACTTGTAGGCGGGGAGGGTGCGCAGGGCCTTCAGGAATGAGATGCCGTCCATGTTCGGCATGTTCACATCGCAGATCATCAGATGGACTTTGGCCCCGGTGAGTTTCGCCAGCGCGTCCCGGCCGTCGCAGGCCTCGATGACCTCATAGCCGGCGGCGCCCAGGGCCATGCCCACCACCTGCCGGAGGCTCATGGAGTCGTCGATGATCATGATGGTTTTGGCCATGTCTGCTCTCAGAAGAAGGTGATTTCGGATTCGGCCGGGGTTGTCGCCTGCTGGCCCCGGTGGATGGCGGCCTGCTCGAGGGTGGTGTAGGTGCTGGCCAGTTCCGCCAGCCAGCGGTCCACGTCCAAGGCAGAAGGCTGGCCGTCCAGGCGCGAAATGAACTTCTCCATGTCGGTCACCACGTTCTGCAGGATCTGGCCGACCCGGTCCTGGAACTGGAGCTGCACGAGGGTTTCGGAAACCTCCCCCTGCACCCGGCCGTTCACCGCCTCCAGGTTGCCGGTGGAAACGGAGAGGGCCTCGGCGGCGGCGCCGAACCGGGCGATGACCGCCTGGATGGTCTGCTCGGAGGCCCGGATGGTGGCGCCTTCCCGCTCGTGGTACTGATGGGTGGCCTCCAGCGTCTCCTGGAGCACCCGGTTCACCGCTTCCACCCGCTGGGTGATCAGGTTGCCGGTGGTGCCCGAACGCTCGGACAGCTTGCGCACTTCCTCGGCCACCACGGCGAAGCCCTTGCCCAGTTCCCGGGCGTGGGCGGCCTCGATGGCCGCGTTGAGGGCCAGCAGGTTGGTCTGGGCGGCGATGGAGGCCACCTCGGAAGACATTTCCGACAGCTCTCCGGTGAAGCCGGACAGCTGCTCGATCTTCTGCAGGTACTCGCCGCGGGCGGCCTGGCCGGAGGCCAGGGCGGCGACGATGGCGGACAGGGAGCGCTCCCCTTCGGCGATGGCCTGGTGGATCTCCCGGGCGCTTTCCAGGCTGGAGCCGCCGGCGGCTTCCTTCAGCTCCCGATGGATGGCCGAGAAGCGCCCGGTGAGGGCGATGACGGCCTGCTCGGTCTCGGCGCGGGCGTGGGCGGTCTGGCCGGCCCACAGGGGCACGATGGCCTGGGTCAGGCGTTCCAGGTGCGCCTGGGCGGAGCGCCCGGTGGGCTCCTGGGCGGGGGGCGCGGCGGCGGCCGGAGCCGGGGTTTCGGTCCGGGTCCACAGGGCGGCGGCCAGGGTGATGGCGCCGAACAGCAATCCCAATAAAAAACCGCTCATCGAACCGCCACCGGCAAGCCAGGGACCGGCCACAGCTAACAGGGCCAGGATCAAGGCCCTTACGCCAAGGGCAGAAAACCTCCATGAACGGTTTTTCATTTTCCTCTCATGTTGTCAAGTGGAAAAAACATCATCCTTGCAGGACAAGATCACCTTCCACCGAGGCAGCGGGCTGATGACAGGCTCTTAGTATCTTATCTGTCGTCATATTGAAAACATTAATTTTGGTCGATGCGTGTAAAATTATTATGATTGTCTAGTAATAAATAGGTAGAAAACGGGTTTGGGCGGGTCCGGCTCACTTGGCCCAGCGCAGGCTGTCCCGTTTCGCGCTCCAGTGGGCTCCGAGCTCCAGTTCCATGGCTTTTTCGCAAAGCTCAAGGGCGCCCGCGAAATCCCCCGCCTCGCTGCGGGCCTGGACCCCCCGCTCCAGGGCGGTGGTGGCTTCCAGCGCCTTGCGGTAGCCGTGGCCCAGGGCCAGTTCCAGGTCCGGCAGGTGCTTGAGGAACCCCTGCAGCGCCTCCTCCACCCCAGGCCAGTCCTGGAGCTGGGCCCGGGTCTCGGCCAGGAGATCGTAGGCGGCGGCCTTGGCCGCGTTGGGCAGGCTGTGCTGGCCTTCCATGGTCCGGGTGAGGTATTTGAGGGCGGGCAGCGGCCCGGCGATGCCCGCCTCCCGGTAACCCGCCTGGAGGTCGTCCAGGAAATCCTTCAGGCTCTTCTTGACTGGTTCCAGGCGTCGCGCCATGAGTTCTCCCGATGATGGCCCAGCGAGCCCGTCCCGTCCCTGATCCTACCAGGGTATGCCAGGCCGGCCCGGCCCGTGGTAGCCTGCCGGGATGAGCGAGCTGCCGGCCTTCGAACGCGACCCCCGTCTGACCGAACTGGAAACCGAGGTGCTCCGGGTCGGGGAGGAGGGCGGCCGCCCGTACGCGGTCCTGGCCGACTCCATCCTCTATCCGGAAGGGGGCGGGCAGCCTGCCGACCACGGTTTCCTGGGGGCGGTGGCGGTGCTGGACGTGCAGAAGCGGGGCGGGGAAGCGCGCCACTACCTGGGCGGCCCGGCCGCCCCGGGACCGGTGCGCGTCCGCCTCGAGTGGCGGCGCCGGTTCGACCACATGCAGCAGCACACCGGGCAGCATCTGCTCACGGCCGTGGCCCGGGCCCTGCACGGCTGGGAGACGACCGCCTTCCACCTGGGCGAGGAGGTCTCCGATATCGAACTGGATGTTCCGAAGCTGGGCGAGGACCAGCTGCGCGGGCTGGAGGAGGCGGTCGCCGCGGAGATCCGCCTGGCCCGCCCGGTGCGCTGCCGGCGGGTCGCGCCGGAGGACCTGCCCGGACTGGACGTCCGTTCCCGCGGGCTGCCCGAGGGGTTCCAGGGCGACGTCCGGCTGGTGGAGATCCAGGGACTGGACCTGAACACCTGCGGCGGCACCCATCTGGGTTCCACCGCCGAACTGGAGAGCCTGTGCCTGCTCGGCACCGAACCGGTCCGGGGCGGCACCCGGCTGTTCTACGTGGCGGGCGCCCGGGCCCGGGCCCGGATGGCCGCCCACGAAGGGCGCGCGGCGGCGCTGCGCGCCCTGCTGGGCGTCCCGGACGCGGGGCTGGCGGCGGCGGTGGCGGCCCGGGCCGAACAGCAGCGCGATCTGGAGAAGCGGGTCCGGCTGCTGGAGGACGAAGTGGCCGAAGGGCTGGCGGCCGCGCTCGCCGGGAGCCCGGAGGCCGTGGTGGAGCATCACTTCGACGGCAAGGACGCGGGCTTCCTGCAGCGCGCCGCCCGGCTGCTGGTGGCCCGGGCCCCCGGCAAGACGGCGTTCCTCACCGCCAGCCACGCCGGGCAGCACTTCTTCCTGCTGGCCTCCGGCGAGGCCTCGCCGCTGGACACCGCCGCCCTGGGCAAAGAGATCGCGGCGCTGCTGGCCGCCCGGGGCGGCGGCTCGGGCCGGCTGTTCCAGGGCAAGGCCGCCTCGCTGGCATCCCGGGAGCAGGTCCTGGCTCGCCTGCGCGGCGATGGCGACCGAGTCTGAATGCAAGGATAAGCTCTTATTTTATCAGTCTTTATTCGCGCTTATGAACTTGGATGAAGACCAATACTGTCCATACAAGGTAATAAAGTCATTTTTCCTCCGCGTCCTCAGCGTCTCAGTCTGCTCGGCGACAAATTATTTCTCTAGCCCATGCCGGCGCCTATGGTCAGTGCGCCGATCGATTCTTGAAAAATAACTTGTCGCTGAGGAAGCTGGGACGCTGAGGACGCTGAGAAAAGCTGGTTTCCTTATACCAACGGTATTGGGATATAGACTGATATAAAGAGGGTAATAAACGATCATGCGCCACGGCGCTAACCGAGCCTGACCTGGAACCTGCCGCCCAGAAGGGCCACCATTCCGCCCCATTCGATCCGGGCGGCTTCCTGGTAGCGCCCCGCTTCCAGCCTCAGCAGCAGTCCAACCCGTTCATCCGGGTCCACGATCAGGTACTCGGGAATGGCGGCAGCTTCGTAAGCCCAGCGTTTGCGCACCGTATCCTTGGCGCCCGTGCGGGGGCTGAGGATCTCCACCACCAGATCGGGTGACCCTTCGATCCCGCGCGGACTGACCTTGGCCGGATCGCAGACCACCAGCAGGTCGGGCTGCAGCACGCCGGAGTCCAGGAACACATCGGTCGGCGCGGCGAAGACCTGACAGGATCCCCCGCCCGCCTTGCTCTTTTCCTCTTCAAGCAGGGTGTGGATCCGGGCCGAAAGGGCCATGCTGATCTGCTGGTGCTCCGTAGAGGGGGCGGGGGTCATATCGTAGGCGACGCCGTTGATCAGTTCCCAGCGCCCTTCCCAGGTGGCCCAATCTTCGATTGTGTATCCGGGGTGTTTAAGCTGCGGAAGGCTCATCGTGGCTACTCCGTCTGCATGGAGCTTATCCAAAGTCCAAGGCCCCCGCAAAGCCATGGGGACTGACCGCCAAGTCCGGGACCGGCCGCAGGCACTGAGATCTGGGAATACTCTCAACAAGTTAATAGATCGGTAGAGGACAAATTTCTTTTTCCATCCGACGGGGCGCGCGCGTCCCGCCGGAGGAAAAGTCCGGACCGGGTCCTATCGGATGGCTTCCCGGGCCTAGAATGCGTAGCGCGCCTGCACCGCCAGGATGTCGATGGAGTTCTTGTAGTTGCCGCTCAGGTTGCCGTTGAAGAAATCCTCGCCGCCGGGGGCGCCGCCCTGAAGATTGACGGTGGAGTCCTTGCAGAACAGGTGGCTGTAGCCCGCGTCCATGCCGAACGCCTTGGTGAACTGGTAGCCCACCCCGCCGGAAACCCAGGTCCGGTCGGCGTCGGGGATCCGGGGGGTGCGGTTGGCGTCGGGCACCGGGGATTTGTCGATGGCCACGCCCACCCGGTAGGTCCACTGGCTGCCCGGGTGGCAGGTGGCGCCCAGGGCGAAGAACAGGGCGTCCTTCCAGTTCTCGGTGGTGTACTGGTCGGGCTGCTTGCTGGAATCGCTGAACTTCACCCGCAGTTCCTTGAACGAGGACCACTTGGTGTCGGAGATCTCGGCCGCCACGGACCAGGTGCTGGAAACCTCGTAGACCATGCCCAGGGAGATGGTGGAGGGCAGGTTCAGGACGGCGCTGGCGGAACCGTTGGCGGTGGCGTTGTTGAGGGTGGTGAGGGCGCTGATGACGGTGGGGTTGTTGGGGACGCCGCCGGTGGTTCCGCCATTGGCGGCCGCCAGGCCGGCGGGCAGCGTGGCCATGCTCGCGGGAAGGGTGAAGGTGGCGGTGCCCTTGATGGTTTCCCGGATGGCGGACTGGTAGCCCAGGCCCAGGTGCAGGGCGGGGGTGGGGTCGTAGGTCAGGCCCAGCTTGTAGCCATACGCCCAGGAACTGCCCTGGACGTCCACGGCGCCGTCGGCGCCGCCGGGGGCGACCCCGGGATTGGTGAGGCCGTATTGCTGGATCAGGCCCGCCGCCTGGTAGCCCATGTCGACGCCCTTGGTCAGCTCGGCCTTGGCCCGCCGGGCCACGAGGGCGACGCCCATGGACCACTTCGGGTCCGTGCGGTAGGCCAGGGTCGGGGTGATGTCCAGGGTCTCCAGGTGCGACTTGTTGGCCTGGTAGCGGCCGGCCCAGCTGGGATCGTAGCTGGTGGTGAGGCCGAACGGCACGTTCACCGAGAGGCCCAGCTTGAGGTCGTTGTCCACGCTCCACAGGGCATAGAGGGTGGGCAGGGTGGCGCTGGAGGCGATGTTGCCGGTGGCGGTGGCGCCGGAGATGGGGCCCGCGCCCCCGGAACGGGAAGCGGAGCCGTCGCTGAACTTGGAGGTGGGGACGATCTCGGTGAAGCCGAACTGCAGCTGGTTGCCGGCATAGCGGGTGAGGGTCGCGGGGTTGAAGAACATGGTGCTGATGTCCGTGCCCCCGGCGCTCACGCCGGCGTAGGCGTTGGCCTGGCCGCTCCCGCTCTGGTCCCGCAACTGGAATCCGGACGCCGCCGCCTGGGGCGCCATGGCCACTGCGATCATGAAGGCAAGGCTGGAAATGGGAAGCGAAAGGCTTGAAATGTGCGAAAAACGGGGCATCGCTAACTACTCCTTAATATATGAGGTCTGGGACATCCCGGGCCCGAAGGGTTCCTGAGAACCGTTCACCATATCAACACTGGCTGGGCAATTGGATTTTTTCCGGAATTTTCGCCCATTTTAAATGACCAGCGGTCACTATCATGGGTAAAAAGAAAGCCACCATGCGTCGAGCCTACCTTCCCGAAGAGAAAGAAATCCGGCGTCAGGCCATCCTGACCGGGGCGCTGCAGCTGTTCCAGCAGACGCCCTATCCGGAACTGCGCATGACCGATCTGGCCCAGCGGCTGGGGCTGGGCAAGGGCACCCTGTACCTCTACTTCCCCACCAAGGAGGCGCTGTTCCTGGCCGTGCTGCAGACCGAAATGGGGGCCTGGTTCGACCGGGCGGCCTTGCGCCTCGACGCCGCGCCGGCGGGCGGCGACCCGGCCGCCGTGGCCGGGGAGCTGGTGCAGGAGCTGGTCCGGCGGCCGCTGCTGCCGGGGCTCCAGGCCCTGCTCCACGGGGTGCTGGAACAGAACCTCCCGCCGGAGGCGGCGCACGCCTTCGCCCGGTTCCTGCAGGCCGGGGTGATCCGGGTGGGGCAGCGGCTGGAGCGGGTCCTGCCGGGGCTGGCCCCGGGGCAGGGGCCGCTCTACCTGATCCGCTTCCACGGTCTGGTGATCGGCAGCCAGCTCATGGCCTCGCGGCCCCCCGCCGTGCAGTCGGCCCTGCAGGATCCGGACATGGCCCTGTTCGACTTCAGTTTCGAAAGCGTACTGCGGGGCACGGCGGTGGACCTGCTGCTGGGCATGCTGTCCCGGCCAGCCCGGGAACCGGCCCCTGCGGCGGAAAGCCCGGACCGGCTGCTGATGGTCTGAGCCGGCCGGATTCAGGCCACCACCGGCCCGTGCCGGGCCCGCTCCAGGGCGAGGATGGCCCGCTTCCGCTCCGCCCCCCAGTGGTAGCCGCCCAGCGCGCCGCTGGCCTGGATCACCCGGTGGCAGGGGATCAGGTAGCCCACCGGGTTCTGGCCGATGGCGGTGCCGATGGCCCGGCTGGCGCCGGCCGCGCCCAGCTGCCGGGCCAGGTCGCCGTAGGCCAGCACCCGGCCTTCCGGGATGCGCAGCAGCGCTTCCCAGACCTTGAGCTGGAACGGGGTGCCCTTGAGCGCCAGGGCCAGGGGCCCGGGCTCGCCCCGGAGACGGGCCTCCAGGGCGGCCACGAAGGGCTGGAGCGCCGGGCCGTCCTGCCGGAACCGGGCTCCGGGCCAGCGTTCCCGGAGCTCCGCCAGGGCCAGCGCGGGGTCCGCTTCGGCCAGGAAGGAAAGCGCGCACAGCCGCCCGTCCAGGGCCGCCAGGAGCGCCGGGCCGAACGGCGTCTCGGCCACCGCCCAGAGCAGGGTGAGCCCCGAGGCGCGCTCCCGGTACTGGCCGGGGGTCATGCGCTCGATGCTAACGAACAGGTCGTGCAGCCGGCTCGGGCTGGAAAGCCCGAGCTCCAGGCTCGCTTCCAGGACCGAGCGGGATTCCAGCAGCAGCTCCTTTGCCTCGCGCAGGGTGAGGAACTGGAGGAACCGCTTGGGGCTGATCCCGGCCCACTTCTGGAAGATCCGCTGGAAGTGGAATTCGCTGACCCCGGCCTGGTCCGCCACGTCCTTGAGCGAGGGCTGCTCCCGCGCCTGGGCGCAGAGATACCGGATCGCCTGGGCCACGCGGCTGAAATCGCTCTGGGACATGGTCTCCCCCCCTGCCCTAAGGTTCGGGGCTTGACGGTCCCGGCTCAATCCGTTTCTTGCTCAGGATGCGGGAACGATCTCGCGCTTGAAGACTTCGGCCAGGGCCTGGCCGGCCGGCACCAGCCGGGGGGCCTTCAGGCAGGTGGCGAAGCCGCCGTTGATCCACTCCCGCAGCCGGTACAGGGTGGCGAAATGGAAATCCGGGGCGCCCGCGCCCTGGCCTCCCACCAGTTCGCTGCCCCGGCGGACATTGTCGGCCATCCAGGCGGGCATGAAGAGATGATAGGGATTGCGCCCCACCTCGCCCCGGTGGAAGGAGACCGCCGCGGTCAGATCGGCCACGTCGTCGGGAGTGGATTCGACCATCAGGTTGGGGTCCTCCATGGCCCGCCAGTACTCGGTCTCGACGATCTTGCAGCGGAAGTTGGGGCCCAGGCTGCGCATGGCGTCCACCACCAGGTGGTGGGTGCCGGTGTGGGTGCTGTGGAAGTCCTGGTCGTGGGGCATGAAGATCAGCGAAGCGCGGTGGTAGGAGATGATCTGGGCGACGATCTTGACCGCGTCCTCCCAGGCGCTGGGGTTCATCTCCCGGGTCCGCAGGTTGACCCCGGTCAGGCCGTTGGGACGGGTCGTGATCAGCTCGAAGCCCAGGAAATGGCAGGCGCCGCGCATCTCCTCGAGGCGCGCGGCCTGGCGGTCCACGCGGCTGCCCTGGGTCACGGCCACGGCCGACACCCGGAAGCTCAGTTCGCGGCGCAGGCGCAGCGGCAGCCCGCCCAGGATGCTCTCGTCGTCCGGGTGCGGGGCGAACACCAGCGCGCGCGGGGCGTTGTCCAGCAGCCGGGGCGCCGCGGCCGGAGGCAGGCCGCCCAGGGGGGCCTCCCGGGTCTCATCGTGCAGCCGTACGAATTCGTTCACGAACTGGTTGTAGGGGTGGCTCACTGCAAGGCTCCTGTTCATTTGCGGCAATCAATCGTAGGCCAGACTCGCATCAGTGTCTTGTCATTTCAAGCGGGACAGGCAACCATGACCCCCCGGCGGCGGAACGGCCTGGGCCGATCCTCGCACGGACTTCCCGAGTTTCTTGTGTCGTATGTCACGGATGTTCGGGGATACTGGATGAAGTTATCTACAATAGATCAGATACAGCTGTTTACCAACCTTGAGCGGAGGTCCAGGTCATCTGCGGATGGACTTCCCCCAACCGATCAACCGGATCCCAGGAGGACGCTGGATGGACACCAAGGCGAAGAAGGAAATGCTGCAAAAACTGAGGAAGGATGCCTTCCTAGGGGGCGGTGTGGACCGCATCGAGGCCCAGCACGCCAAGGGCAAGATGACCGCCCGGGAGCGGATCGAGGCGCTGGCCGACAAGGGCTCGTTCCGGGAACTGGACGCCTTCGTCACCCACCGCACCCACGACTTCCACATGGACAAGAAGCACTTCCTGGGTGACAGCGTGGTCACCGGCTGGGCCACGGTCGAAGGCCGCCCGGTCTACCTGTTCAGCCAGGACTTCACCGTCCTGGGCGGGTCCCTGGGCGAAGTGCACGCGGAGAAGATCTGCAAGGTGATGGACCTGGCGGTCAAGAATGGCGTGCCGGTGGTCGGCCTCAACGACAGCGGCGGGGCCCGCATCCAGGAGGGCGTGGTCAGCCTGGGCGCCTACGCCGACATCTTCCTGCGCAACACCCTGGCTTCGGGCGTGGTGCCCCAGATCTCGGCCATCCTCGGCCCCTGCGCCGGCGGCGCGGTCTACAGCCCGGCCCTCACCGACTTCATCCTGATGGTCAAGAAGACCAGCCACATGTTCATCACCGGCCCCGACGTGGTGAAGACCGTCACCCACGAGGACGTCTCCATGGACGACCTGGGCGGCGCCACCATCCACGCCACCAAGAGCGGCGTGGCGCACTTCGCCGCCGAGGACGAGGCCGACGCCCTGGCCACCATCCGCGCGCTGCTGGGCTACCTGCCCAGCAACAACATGGAGGACGCGCCCCGGGTCGACACCGGCGACGATCCCACCCGCCGCGAGGAGGCCCTCAACAGCCTGGTGCCGGACGATCCGCGCAAGGCCTACGACATGCACGAAGTCATCGGCAACGTGGTCGACAACGGCGATTTCCTGGAAGTCCACGCCGGCTACGCCGGCAACATGATCGTCGGCTTCGCCCGCATGGACGGCCACACCGTCGGCATCGTCGCCAACCAGCCCATGGTCCTGGCCGGCGTGCTGGACATCAAGGCCTCGCTCAAGGGCGCCCGCTTCGTGCGCTTCTGCGATGCCTTCAACATCCCGCTGATCACCTTCGTCGACGTCCCCGGCTTCATGCCCGGCGTCGACCAGGAGC
>Ga0316217_10003126_pt1 | contig 19199 bp, 13 predicted proteins | sample 1anoAmetaG_FD_203633 | JGI IMG/M metagenome (GOLD analysis project Ga0316217, IMG submission 203633) | Freshwater microbial communities from Trout Bog Lake, Wisconsin, USA - 1anoA | ecosystem: Environmental > Aquatic > Freshwater > Lake > Hypolimnion/Profundal zone | place: USA: Wisconsin...
CCACCCGGACCCCGCCCCGCGTCAAGCCGCAGACCGAGATCTTCTCCAAGGGCTACGACCCCCAGCGCTCGGAAGGGGCGGCGGTGCCGCCGGTGTTCCGCACGTCGACCTTCATCTTCAAGACCGCCGCCGAGGGCAAGCGGGCCTTCGAGATCGCCTACGGCCTGGACGCCATCCGCGCCGGGGAGAGCCCGGCGCTGATCTACACCCGGGTGAACAACCCCAACAGCGAGATCCTTGAGGGCAAGGTGGTGGCCTGGGACGAGGCCGAGGCCGCGGCCCTGTTCTCCTCGGGCATGGGCGCCATCTCCGGCACCTGCCTGACCTTCCTGAAGCCCGGGGACACCCTGATCTTCTCCGACCCGGTCTACGGCGGCACTGAGTACCTGTTCCGCCACCTGCTGCCGGCCTTCAACATCCGCACCGTGGCGTTCCCGGCCGGCAGCACCAAGGCCGAGATGGAGCAGCTCATGGCCGGCGACCCCACGGTCAAGGTGATCTACATCGAGGCCCCGGCCAACCCCACCAATATCTTCTCGGACGTGCCGGCGGCGCGGGAGCTGGCCGACCAGTACTCCACCCCGGACAAGCGGATCCTGGTGATCGTCGACAACACCTTCATGGGGCCCATCTTCAGCAAGCCGCTGCAGCACGGCGCGGACGTGCTGGTGTATTCCGCCACCAAGTTCTTCGGCGGCCACTCGGACGTGGTCGCGGGCATCGCCATGGGCAGCAAGGAACTGGTGGGCCGGATCAAGGTCATGCGCACCATCCTGGGCTCCAATTCCGATCCCGACACCGCCTGGCTGATCCACCGGTCCCTGGGCACCCTGCAGCTGCGCATGGAAAAGCAGCAGGAGACCGCGCTGCGCATCGTCGCATTCCTGCGCGCCCACCCCAAGGTCGAGCTGGTGGCCTATCCCGGCAGCCCGGACATGGGCCCCCGGCAGACCGAACTGTGGCGGGAGCAGTGCACCGGCACCGGCAGCGTGCTGTCGTTCCGCATCCCCGGCGGCGAGGCCGAGGCGTTCCGGGTGCTGGACGCCATCCGCCACATCAAGATGGCGGTGAGCCTGGGCGGCATCGAGAGCCTGATCGAGCACCCCTCGTCCATGACCCACTCGGACATGACCGCCGAGGAGAAGCGGCGCACCGGCATCACCGAGAACCTGATCCGGCTGTCGGTGGGCCTGGAGGATCCCGAGGACCTGATCGAGGATCTGCGCCAGGCGCTGGAGACGCTGGATCAATAACAAGGCACCCCCAAAGGGGGGTGCCGTCTTTCTCTGGACTCGCCAGAGAGGGGACTCCGGAATTCCCGTCCTGGGGAAGGGGCCCACGCATAGGTGGCCCCGCTGGGTGGGTCCTGCAGACGTGTTGTCTACCCAACGCCAAGGATAGGCCGCCGGGGCCGGTCCACAAGGGGTTCAGCCGGATTTGGCGAGCAGATTCCGCAGCCGGGCCAGCTCGGGATCCCACCTGTTGAGCTTCATGGCCCAGCGCCCGTGCTCCGCGGCCCGGGCCAGGAGCCACTTGCGGTTGGCCGGCTGGCACTGGGCTTCCAGCATCCGGGCCAGGCCCTGCATGGCGTGGTTGGAGGCGGAGGCCGGGTTGAGCTCCTGGGCGCGCTGGAGCAGGATCTGTGCCTGGTGGATGCTCGCCGTGGCGTCGAGCTTCTGGCTCAGTTCCCACTCGGCCCGGGTCAGCCAGGCCCGGGCGGCGGTTTCGCACGGACGCCAGGTGCCCATGAGCCCGGGCGGCGGGGTGTAGCGGGAGACGATGGCTTCGATGGTGGGGCGCGGGTCCTGCCCGCGGGAAGCCTCGAAGCGGGCCTTGAAGTTAAGCAGGTCGGCCTGGAAGTCCCGGGTCCGGCTGAAGGTATGTCCCGGGTCCTTCATGGCCTCGTTGAGCCCGGGCAGGGGGTCCTCGCCCCGGGCCGCGTCCCGCTCCGCCTGGAGCCCGTAGAGCACCATGTGGTCCATGCGCAGTTCCAGGCTCCTGGGCTCGGCGGTCCGGGTCCAGTAGAACTGCAGGGCCTGGTCCAGCACCGCCCGGGGATCCTGGCCAAGCCCCCGGAGGTACTGGGCCTTCAGGGCGCGGACCTGGAGCCAGTCGCTCTGGGCGTCCTGGTTGTCCGGATCCAGCTCGATCTGCCGGCCGGTCTCCAGCTCCAGGTCGGCCAGGCCTCCCGCTGTGAGCTCGCCCTGGTCCAGGGCCAGGGCCGCCAGCCCCAGTCCGGCGGTGCAGCAGGCGTGGTGCAGCCGCTGCTCGCTCTGGCCCCGGACCAGGGCGCCCTGGGCCAGGTCCAGCGCCTCCTGGTAGCGGCCGCGGGCGTCCTCCGGGTCCCCGGCCTCCAGGCGCTGCCGGGCCAGGAGCGCCAGGCACCGGGAGCCCAGGATGGCCGATTCCAGGTGCCAGGGATTGGCCTCCAGGCCTTCCCGGGCGTGTTCCGCGGCTCCCGGCCAGTCGCCCTGGAGCCAGGCGCCCAGGGCCTCGGCGTACTCCCGGGGCTGTCCAGTCTGCAGCCTGGCCAGGCTGAGGAACTGCCGGGCCTGGGCCATGGCCTCGCCCTCGGCCGCGGGCGGCGGCTGGCCCAGGAAGGCGGCGGCGTCCGCCGCGCCCCGGGCCCGGGCGGCGTGGATCTGGGCCAGCAGGAAGGCGGTGTCCGGGGTCCGCCAGCCGGCGGCCCAGGCCCTGGCCAGATGGACCTGGGCCTGGGGCAGATCGCCGAGCAGGAAGCTGGCCCGGCCAAGGGCGAACCGCACCGGGCCCTCGGCGCCGGGGCCCAGGGTGTCCATGCGGGCGGCCAGGGCCTCCATGCGCGCCCGGGTGCGGGCGTTGGCCGGCCGGAGGTCGTGCAGCGGCAGCAGCCGCTCGTTGCGGATGCTCTGCTCCAGGCTGGCGGCCTCCAGGGTGATGGTCTGGCCGGCGAGGTCCTGGCTGTCCAGGCGGCCCTTGATCCGGCTGGCCAGGATCGGCAGGGTCCCGGCCAGGCACACCAGCAGGCCCAGCCCCGCCAGGGCCAGCCGGCGGCCCCCCGGTCCGGGGCGGAACCGGTCCCGCCAGCCCCGGGCGGGCGGCGGCGGGCCGGGCAGGGTGGCCTGGAACGCCCTGAGCGCCCCGGCCAGGTCGGCGGCGGTGGGGTAGCGGCGCCCGGGGTCCGGCTCCAGGCATTTGAGCAGGATGGCTTCCAGGGCCTGGGGCAGTTCCAGCTCCAGCGAGCGGGGCGACGGGAACCGCCGCTCGCGCTTCACCCGCAGCATCTCGGCGGTGGTGGTGCTGACGCAGGGGGGGCGGCCGGTGAGGGCGAAGTAGAGGGTGCTGCCGATGCCGTAGACATCGGTGGGGGGCCCCACCAGCCTGCGGTCGCCCCGGACCTGTTCGGGGGCCATGTAGGCCGGGGTGCCGGTCAGGGCCAGGGGCTGGGTGACCGAAGGGCCGTCCAGGGCCATGGCCAGCCCGAAGTCGCACAGGAAAGGGGTCCAGCCGCCGTGCTCGCTCCATTGCAGGAGAATGTTGGAGGGCTTGAGGTCCCGGTGGATGAGGTTCAGCTGGTGGGCGCCGTGCACCGCCTCGGCCACCTGGGCCAGGATGGCGACGATCTCGTCCAGGCGGAGGTCCTTGGCGGCGTCCTCCAGCGTCGGCCCGCGCACCAGCTGCATGGCGATCCGGGGCGTGCCGCCGGTGGCGTCCACATCGTAGATCCGGCAGATGTTGGGGCTGTCCAGGCGGGCGTGGAGCTGGGCCTCGTGCATGAACCGGATCATGGCCGCGGGCTCCAGGTGCTGGAGGATCTTCAGGGCCACGGGGCGGGCCAGGACGATGTCCCAGGCCTCGTGCACTTCGCCCATGGCGCCCGTGCCCAGCAGCGGGCCGATGACGTAGCGCCCCTCCCTGCGCCCCTGGGCGTCGAGCCAGGCCGGTTGGACGAGCGATTCGGTCAAGACGGGAAGCCCTGGGGTCGTGCATTTAATGAAGTAACTGAAATATTAGAATGAACATAAAGTAAAAATAAGTCATAGCGAACCTATAATAGGTCCATTTCACCAGAAAATGAAAATTTTTTTAATAAAATAATAATATATTTAGGGACCCCAACTGAATAATCTATTAATATATCACGGCGTTTCCGCGGGCTCCGTCCGGCCCTTCACTCCAGCAGCCGATGTTCCAGTTCCGCGGGATCCGCCACCGGGGCGGAGCAGACCCGGTCCCGGCAGACGAAGGCCGCCGGCCGGCCCAGGCTGGCGCGGTCCCGGTGCAGGGGCAGGCCGGGGTCCGCCGATACCAGGCTGAGCAGCCGGCCGGGCAAGTAGGGCCGGCGGGCCGCGGCCAGCAGCGCCTGGGTCCCGGGATCCCCGGGGTCCCCGGCGATGACGATCTCCAGGGGCGGCGCCAGGGCCAGGTCCAGGACGCCGAGCATGCCGAGCAGGCTGCCGGGCGCCTGCTCCAGCAGCGGCGCGGCCCAGCGCAGGGCGCCCAGGGCGCTGTCGCGGAAGTCGGCCCGGTCCAGGTGCCCGGCCAGCCGCAGCAGAGCCCGGGCCGCCAGGGTGTTGCCCGAGGGCAGGGCGCCGTCGTGGAAGGGCTTCTGGGGAAACAGCAGCTCGCCGCCGGGATCCTGGCTGCTGAAGAAGCCGCCCTGGGCGGGATCCTCGAACCGGGCCCGCATGGCCTCGGCCAGGGTTTCCGCCCAGCGCAGCCAGGCCGGGTCGAAGCCGGCTTCGTACAGGTCCACCAGCCCGGCGGTCACGGCGCCGTAGTCCTCCAGGAAGCCCGGGGTGTGGGCCCGGCCCTGCCGCCAGGTGCGCAGCAGGCCGCCGTCCCGCCCCATCTCCCGGCGCAGGAACTGCGCCAGCCCGGTGGCGGCGGCCAGGTAGCGGGGTTCCCCGAGCACCTGGAAGCCCCGGGCGAGGGCGGTGAGGGCCAGGCCGTTCCAGGCGGCCAGCACCTTGTCGTCCTTGGCCGGGCGCACCCGCCGGTCCCGGTGGGCCCGGAGCCGCTCCCGCAGCCGGTCCAGGCCCTCCCGGTCCAGGTCTTCGGGCGCGTCGAAGCTGTGCAGCACGCTGGCGCCGTGCTCGAAGTTGCCCGGGTCGGCGATGCCGAAGGCGCGGCAGAAGCGGTCGCCGTCGGCCTCGCCGAGCACCGACCGGACCTCCCGGGGGGTGAACACGTAGAACTTGCCCTCGGCGCCTTCGCTGTCGGCGTCCTCGCTGGAGTGGAAGCCGCCGGCCGGGTCGGCCAGGTCGCGCAGCAGGTAGTCCAGGGTCTCCCGGGCCACCGTACGGTAGTGCTCCTGGCCGGTGGCCTGGAAGGCGTCCAGGTAGCAGGCTGCCAGCTGGGCGTTGTCGTAGAGCATCTTCTCGAAGTGGGGCACCAGCCATTTCTGGTCGACGCTGTAGCGGGCGAACCCGCCGCCCAGGTGGTCGAACATGCCGCCCGCGGCCATGGCGTCCAGGGTGCGCGCGGCCATGGCCCGGCCGTCCAGTCCTCCGCGCCGCAGCAAGAGGTCCACCGCCATGGACTGGGGGAACTTGGGCGCCGGGCCGAAGCCGCCCCAGCGGGGATCGAAGCCCTGCTTCAGCTGGTCCAGGGCGGCCTCGAACAATTCCGGCCCCGGCACCGCCTCCCCCGGCCGGGTCCCGGCCTGGCCGGCCATGGCCGCCACCAGCTGGCCGGCGTCACGCTCGATGGCGTCGCGCTTCTCCCGCCAGGCCCGGCTGATGCCTTCGAGCATCTGGCGGAACCCGGGCAGGCCGAAGCGGGGCCCGGGGGGGAAGTAGGTGCCGCCGTAGAACGGCTTGAGCTCGGGGGTGAGCCAGACGCTCATGGGCCAGCCGCCCCGGCCGGTAATGGCCTGGACCGCGGCCATGTACTGCTCGTCCAGGTCGGGACGCTCCTCCCGGTCCACCTTGATGGGGATGAATTCTGAATTGAGGATCCGGGCCACCGCCTCGTCCTCGAAGGATTCCCGCTCCATGACGTGGCACCAGTGGCAGGCGCTGTAGCCGATGCTCAGGAAGATCGGCCGGTCCTCGGCCCGGGCCCGGGCCAGGGCCTCCGGGCCCCAGGGGTGCCAGTCCACGGGGTTGTGGGCGTGCTGCAGCAGGTAGGGGCTGGTGGACTGGCTCAGCCGGTTGCCGGGGCGTTCGGGCATGGTTGACTCCGCTGGTCATATAATGCCAGAACCGCGCGGTACCAGGGGAATCGGTCCTTTTCGTTGAGTCGGGGCGGTTTTCGGGATAGGATCATGGGTTCATCCCATCCTGGGATGGCTCTGTCTGCCTGCTGGATCCATGTTCGACTCCCTCACCGACAAACTCACCCGCGCGATGAAGTCATTGCGGGGCCAGGCCAAACTCACCGAGCGCAACATCGAGGATGCGCTCCGGGAAGTGCGCATGGCGCTGCTCGAGGCGGACGTGCACGTGCAGGTGACCAAGACCTTCCTGCAGCGGGTCAAGGAGAAGGCGCTGGGCGTGGAGGTGCTCCAGGGCCTCAATCCGGCGCAGCAGTTCATCGACGTGGTCTACCAGGAGCTCACCGCCATCATGGGCGGCGAGGCCCCGGAGCGGCCGCTGGAACTGGCGTCCAAGCCGCCCACGGTGGTGATGATGGCCGGGCTCCAGGGCTCGGGCAAGACCACCACCTGCGGCAAGCTGGGCAAGTATCTGAAGAAGAACGGCCATTTCCCCCTGCTGGTGCCCGCTGACGTGAACCGGCCGGCGGCCATCGAGCAGCTGCACGTGGTGGCCCGCGACGCGGGCGTGCCCAGCTTCCGCACCGATTCCCGGGATCCGGTGGAGATCTGCCGCTCCGCCGTGCAGGAAGCCGCGCGCAAGGGCTGGGACGTGGTGATCCTGGACACCGCCGGGCGCCTGCACCTGGACGAGACCCTGATGGAGGAGCTGGCGCGGATCAAGGCGGCCTGCGGGCCCACCGAGATCCTGTTCGTGGCCGACGCCATGACCGGCCAGGACGCGGTGCGCTCCGCCGGCGCCTTCCACGAGAAGCTGGCCATCACCGGGGTGATCCTCACCAAGGCCGACGGCGACACCCGGGGCGGCGCGGCCTTCAGCATCAAGCACATCACCGGCCAGCCGATCAAGTTCGTGGGCAACGGCGAGAAGCTGGACGACTTCGAGCGCTTCCACCCCGACCGCATGGCCCAGCGGATCCTGGGCATGGGCGACATGCTCACCCTGATCGAGCAGGCCAAGGACAAGATCGACGAGAAGGAAGCCGAGGGACTGGCCCGGCGGATGGTCAAGAACCAGTTCTCGCTCGAGGACATGCGCAGCCAGATGCAGCAGATCCAGAAGCTCGGCAGCATGCAGAAGATCCTGGGGATGCTGCCCGGCATGGGTCAGATGAAGCAGCAGCTGGAGACCGCGGTCACCGACAAGCGGGTCAAGCACCTGGAGGCCATCCTCAATTCCATGACCCCCAGGGAACGCCAGAACCACAACCTGCTCGACGGCAAGCGCAAGCGAAGGATCGCCGCCGGCAGCGGGCGTCCGGTGCACGAAGTCAACCAGCTTCTGAAACAGTTCCTGGAAATGAAGAAGATGATGTCCCAGATGAACAACCCCTCGTTCATGAAACGCATGCAAGGCATGCAGAACATGCAGAAAATGGGCGGCAGCCCACCCTTCTCTTTTTAACCCCGCCTACCCTTTTTCAACACCAAGGAGTCACCGATGCTTTCCATCCGCCTCGCCCGGAACGGCGCCAAGAAGCGCCCCTTCTACCACATCGTCGTTTCCGAGAACGACCGCATCCCCACCGGGCGGGCCATCGAGGTGCTCGGCTTCGTCAATCCCATCGCCACCGCCGGCGAGACGATCCGCATCGATGCCGAGAAGGCCAAGGCCTGGATCGCCAAGGGCGCCCAGCCCTCCAAGACTGTCCTCGAACTGTTCAAGAAGAACGCGATCCTGCAGTAGTCGCAACGGTTCCGTCCAGGCCGGGCCCAGGCCCGGCCTGGACGGCGTTTATTCGGCATGGGCCGGGCATCCGGCCGCCGGTTTGGAGCCCCCATGGACCTTGAAGCCTTCCTGATCGATGTCCTGACTCCCATCCTGGACCACCCCGAGGCCCTGAAGATGGACGTGAAGGCCGAGGGCCGGAAGATCGACGTCCTGATCTGCGCCGACCCGCGGGACCGCGGGCGGATCATCGGCAAGAGCGGGCGGATGATCTCCTCCCTGCGCACCCTGGTGAAGGCCGCCGGCGAGAAGGCCGGGGCGCACACGGTGAACCTGGAACTGTTCGACGGCGACGAGGCGGCCGGCACGGCGCCCGAGGCCGAGTGATGCTGCTGCTGGGCCACCTGGCGAAGATCCAGGGACTCAAGGGCGAGTTCCTGCTGCACGAACTCATGGACGACCCGCAGCGGATCCCGTCCCTGAAGGACCTGGTGCTGGCGCCGCCGGCCCTGGACCTGGAGGCCGCCGACGCCCCGGAGCCCCCGGCCCGGACCGTGCACGCCCGCAGCTTCCGGTTCCACCAGGAGCGGGCCTGCCTGGCCTTCGAAGAGATCCCCGACCGCACCGCCTCGGAGCCGTTCCGCGGCTGGGCGCTGTGGACCTCGGACCCCCTGGCGCCGCTGCCCGAGGGCGAGAGCTACCGCCACGACTGGGCCGGCTGCGAGGTCTACGTCCAGGGCGCCAAGGTGGGCGAAGTGCTGCGCCTGGAGCCCACCCCCATGGGCTACGACATGGTGGTGCTGCGCGACACCCGTCCCGGCCGCAGCGGCCAGCGGGACGTGCCCTACATCAAGGCCTGGTTCCAGGTGGATCTCGCGGCCAGGCGCATCGACCTGGATCCGCCGGCGGGGCTGCTGGACCTGGACCAGCCGGGGGAATAGCGCGTTGGCGCCGGGCTGGGATATGGCAATGCGACAAACGAGTCCAGGCTTTTCAGAATCTATAGTCGCGTTGGTGTATTGAGCTCCGATCCATTGCCGGTTCCCCCCAGAATGCATAGAATGACGCTGGCAGGTGAACCTCAATCACCAGCCGGCAATCATTTCCTTTCAAAACACCCTCTAACTATTCGGCCGCCATGTGCGAGGCCGCCAGCACGGTCCATTCCCGGCCCGCCAGAACCCCGCGCAGGTGCGCCGCGCGGGCGGGATCGAGGTTGGCCAGGGGCTCGTCCAGCAGCAGCAATCGCCGTCCCGAGGCCACTGCTCCGGTGAGGGCGATCAGCTGGCGCTGGCCGCCGGACAGGGTCCCGCCCCCCGGCGGCAGCAGGGTCTGGTAGCCCATGGGCAGGCTGTCCACCAGGGCCTGGAGCCCGGTCTCCCGGCTGGCTTCCAGCAGCCGCTCCAGGGGCGCTCCCCGGGAGAACACCCGGAGGTTGTCCAGCACCGACCCGCCGCAGATCCTGGGAAACTGCGGCAGATAGGCGAAGGCGTGCCGGGCTTCCTTCGGCTTGCGCCCGGCGATGCGGATGGCGCCGCGCTCCGGCTCGTGGAGTCCGGCCAGGAGCCGGAGGATGGTGGTCTTGCCGCAGCCCGAGGGGCCGTCCAGGGTCCGCTGCTCGCCGGGCTCCAGCCTGAGCTGGAAGCCCTCGAGGATCCATGGCCGGTCCGGGGCGTAGCGGAACCACACGTCCTCCATCAGCACCGGCACCGGGCCGGCCGGAGCCGGCCGGGCCGGGGCCGCCTCGGGCTCCACCGCCAGGATCTCCTGGGCCTTGGCCAGTTGGGGCTTGAGCACCATGAGGCCGAGCGCGAGGCCGGCCAGGCCCATGACCGCGGCCGAAAACCCGTTGGCCAGCTGGAGGAAGGCGAACAGCCTGCCCACGCTCAGGGTGCTCCGCAGCAGGCCCTGGCCGCCCCAGACCAGAAGGGTGATGGTCATGGCCTGCCCAAGGGCGCCCATGCCCAGCCCGAACCAGAGGTTGATCCGGCTTCGGCTCCGGGCCAGGGCCAGCACCGCTTCGAACCGCCGGCGCCAGCGCTCCAGCCCCCTGGCTTCGGCGCCGGCCGCCTTGAGCGCGGCGATGCCCGAGACCAATTCGATCAGCAGCCCCTGCTCCAGGACCTGGGCCGCCACCTGCCGGGCTTCCAGCCTGGCCTCGGCCCGCCCGGCCAGCCAGGTGGCCAGGGCCTGGACCAGGGCCACCCCGGCGATGAGCGCCGCCGGCCCAGGCAGGTAGTAGAACATCAGGCCCAGGGAGCCCAGGGCCAGCCCGGCGTTCAGGGCCGCCCCCAGGGTCCTGACCGGCAACAGCTCCCGGGCCGCCTGGAACCCGCCGAAGGCCTGGCTGAATTCGCCCAGGGTCCTGCCCTGGAGGAAAGGGAACGGGCAGCGCAGCAGGTGCTCGAAGAACCCACGCTCCGCCGAGGCTTCGATCCGGGTGGCCACGAACAGCAGGATCCGGTCGCGCAGCCAGCTGAGCCAGACCTGGTGGAGCGCGGCCAGGGCCAAGCCGGCCGCCACCGTGAGCAGCAGGGCTTCGGCGCGGTCGGGAAGGGCCCGGTCCATGATCGCCGCGGAGATCATCGGGCTGGCCAGGCCCAGCAGCTGAAGTAGGAGGGTCGCGGCCAGGGCGGGCAGCAGGGCCTTGCGGCGGGCCAGGAACAGGTCCGTGAGCCGGGCCCAGAGGCCGGCGCCCGGCGGCAGGCCCGGGGACAGGTCCAGCGCCCGGCCCGACAGGTGCCGCCAAAGCGCCTCCCGGGGGAGGGCGGCGGCGCCCTCCGGGCCGGTGAGCTGGAACCGGCCCCGGCGGAACCCGTCCAGGATCACCCAGGAGCGGTCCTGCAGTTCCAGCAGGGTGGGGAATTCCAGGTAGCGGAGGTCGCCGCCCTCCAGCAGCGCCGGCCGGGCCTGGATGCCGGCGGCCTCCAGCGGGGCCGCCATGGCTTCGGGAGAGGCCAGGCCGGGGTGGGCGTCCCGGAGCGCCTGGAGCCCGCCTTCCTGGCCCTTCAGCCGGAGCAGGCGCCAGAGCGCCTCGTCGGCGGGGAAGCCCCGGAGGGCCGCGGAGTCAGCCACGGCCCGGCCCCTTGCCCATGGACTCGAGCCGGTCCCGGAAGGGCCCGGGCGCAGCGCTCAGCTCGCTGAAACCGCCTTCCTGGACGATCCGGCCCCGCTCCAGCACCAGGATCCGGTCGGCGTCCCTGACCGTGGCCAGGCGGTGGGCGATGACGATCCGGGTGCAGCCCAGGCCGGCCAGGTTGGCGTGGACCCGGCGTTCGGTGGCCAGGTCCAGGGAGCTGGTGGCCTCGTCCAGCACCAGGATGGCCGGGTCGTGGGCCAGCGCCCGGGCCAGGCTGAGCCGCTGGCGCTGGCCGCCGGAAAGCAGGCCGCCGTTCTCCCCGGCCCGGCTGGCATAGCCCGCGGGCAGGGCCTCGATCACGTCGTCCACGCAGGCGATCCGGGCCGCCCGGCGGATCCGCTCCAGCGGGAGCTCCTCCTGGTTCAAGGCCAGGTTGGCCCGGATGGTGTCGTCGAACAGGAAGGTCTCCTGGAGCACGGCGCCCATCTGGCGCCGGACCGCCCCCAGGTCGAGCTCCCGGAGGTCGCGGCCGTCGAAGCGGATGCTGCCGCGCTCCGGCAGGTGGAGGCCCAGGATCAGCCGGGCCAGGGTGGTCTTGCCGGCGCCGGAAGGGCCGACCAGGGCGAGCTTCTCGCCGGGCCGGATGGCCAGGTCGATCCGGTCCAGCACCAGCTCCGCGCCGCTGGCATAGCGGAAGCTCACCTCCCGCAGCTCGACCCCGCCCCGGAGGCCCGGCGGTTCGATGCCGCTGGGCTCCGCCGGCGTCTCCAGCACATCGTCCAGCCGGCCCAGGTGGATCCCCAGGAACTGGAGCCGGGCCAGGGCGTCCACCAGCGACCCCATGAGCCCCATGGGCCCGAGGAACAGCCCCTGCAGGGCGAAGAAGGCCATGAAGCCGCCGAGGGTCAGGCGCTGGGCCATGACCTCGCGGCCGCCCACGTAGAACACCAGCAGCGCCGCCAGGCTCTGGCAGAAGCCGAGCACGGCGCCCAGCCCCAGCTGGATCCGCGCCTGTTCGAGCCCGCGGTTGACCCGTTCGGTCCTGCGGTGGGCCCAGCGCTGGATCATCCAGGATTCGGCCCCGTTGGCCTTGGTGGTTTCCAGCCCGGAGAGGGCCTCCAGCATGGCCGCGCCTTCGCGGCCCTCCGCCGCCAGCCCGGAGGCCGCCAGCTGGCGGTTCCGGTCCCAGAGCAGGGCCAGCGCCGCGGTCTGCGCCAGGCTGATGGCGACGACCATGAGCCCCAGGCGCAGGTTGTAGGCCAGCATCAGGGCGCCGAACCCCGCCAGCAGGAAGCCGTCGAGCAGGGCTGTCACCGCCTGGGTGCTGAGCAGGTCCTGCAGGACCGCGTTGCCCTGGGCGCGCTTGATCAGGTCGCCCGGGCTGCGCTGCAGGAAGAAGGCCAGGGGCAGGCCCAGGAGGTGGCCCAGGAAGCGGTGGGTGAGGGCGAAGTCCAGTTCCAGCCGGAGTCCCATGACGACCCAGCCGCGGACCAGGCCCAGCAGCGCGCAGGCGGCCCCGGCCGCCCCCAGGACCAGCCCGAGGCCCCATAGCCACGGCTCCTGGCGCGGGATCACCACCCGGTCCAGCAGCAGCTGGCCGGCCACCGGGAACACCAGCCCGGCCACCTCCAGCGCCAGCGTGGCCAGGAGGATCTGGCCCAGGGCCGGCAGGTTGCGGCGGAACACCTCCCGGTACTTGGCCAGGCTGGGCCGGCGGCGGGGGCGCCGGGCCAGCGCGCCGGTGGGGCGGAACACCAGCGCGGCGCCGGTGAACCGCCGCGCCAGTTCCGCCCGGTCCACCCGCAGCCGGCCCCAGGCCGGGTCCACCAGGGTGGTCCGGGACCGGCCCAGCCGTTCGAGCACCACGAAATGATCGAAGTCCCAGTGCAGGATGGCCGGGAGCGGCAACTGCGCCAGCTGATCCAGCTCCACCCGGCAGCCATGCGCCTCCAGGCCGTAGCCGCGTGCCGCCTGCACCAGGGCCAGGGCGCTGGCGCCGTCCCGGGAGACGCCGCAGGCCTGGCGCACTTCGGGCAGGGGCGCATGGTGGCCGTGGAAGGCCAGGACCATCGCCAGGCCGGCGGCGCCGCACTCCGTGGCCTCCATCTGCGGGATGAACGGGACCCGCCGGCGGTTCACCGGAGCCATTTCCGCAGGGGGTCCAGCACCAGCGTGATCAGCCGGTGGCGCCTGAGGGTGAAGCGGGCGTTCAGGACCATCCCGGAGCGCAGGGGGACCCCGGCCCTGCGGGCGGCCTGGTCGCCGGAGATCGCCAGTTCCACCCGGAAGGTCTGCGCCGCAGGGAGCTGGGCATGGCCCATGGCCTCCTGGATCTCGAAGGGGGCGGCGAGATCGTCGCTGATGCGTTCGACCCGGGCCAGCACCGTGCCGTATTCGGCGTAGGGCAGCTGGTCCAGCTCCAGGTGCGCCTCGTCCCCGGGGCGGACGAAGGCCCGGTCCTTCTCGTCCAGGAAGGCGACCACGTGGAGCGCCGCCTCCCGGGGGATCAGCTTGCAGATCGGCCGGCCGGCCTGGACGGCCTCGCCCGTGCGCACCAGCATGGCTTCCACCATCCCGTCCTCCGGGGCTTCCAGCACGGTCTGCCCGAGCAGGAAGGCCACGGCCTGCTCACGGGTCTCGGCGCCGCGGATGGTCTGCCTGCGCTGCCAGAGCTGCTCCTGGCGCTGGCTGGCCAGGGCGGCCCGCTCCTGCGAGGCGTGGGCCAGGTCCTGCTCGGTCCGGTTGAGCCGGCGCTGGGCCTCGGCCAGGGCTTCGCGCGCCTGGTCCATGGCCGCCGGGCTGATGATCCCTTCCCGCTCAAGGGCCAGGCTCCGCTGCTGGTCCCGCTCCGCCCGCTCCAGCGAAAGCCGGCAGCTGGCGCCGGCATCCCGCAGCCTGGCCAGGCGCGCGCCGAGCCGAGCCTCCTGCTCGGCGTGGGCCCGGTCCTGCAGCGCGGCCGCGGCCAGGTAGTCCTGGCGGACCGCCTCGGTCATGCGCCGGGCCTCCAGCAGCTGGGCCAGGACCGGGGGGGCCTCGATCCGGGCGATCACCGCGCCGCGCCGCACCGGCTGGCCGGACCGGGCCTCGATCCGGCCCACCGTGCCATCCACCTGGCTGGCCAGGATCCGCACGCCGGCCCTGGGCCGGAGAATCCCCCGGGCCCGCCCGTTGACCTCCACCCGGCCCAGGATGGCCAGCGCCAGCGCCGATGCCAGCGCCGCCAGCAGCGCCAGCAGCAGGGCCCAGGTCCAGGGCGGGGAAACCCGGATGAGCCCGCGGCCTTCCTCGCTCCGCAGCCGGTGCTGCAGGGCCTCGGGCCGGAAAAGCTTGGATTCGTCTGGATTCATCGCTTTCAGTGATCCGCCTGGCAGTGGGCCGCTGCCGGCGGGGGCTGGCAGCAATCCATCCATGGATCAGCAGCAGATGCGATGAGCCGCCCGGGAGGTTCCCGGGCGCTTCAGCCGGCCTCGCCGCCGGTCAGTCCCCCCGTCCCCGCGCGCTCCCCGGGATCTCGAACCCTGCGGCCCGGTATTCGTTGATCTTGTTGCGCACCGTGCGCAGCGCAATGTCCAGCTTCTGGGAGCAGTGGGTGCGGTTGCCCTCCAGCGCCGAAAGTGTCGACAGAAGCCAGAACCGCTCCAGTTCCGGCAGGCTCAGGCCCAGGGGCAGGGCCACCAGGGTGCCCAGGGGCACTTCCTGCAGCGGCACCCGGGGGTCGCCGATCTGGATCCCGGTGTCCAGGGCCTGGCCCAGGGCGGCCGGCGGCGGCGGGAGCGCGGGCGCCGGGGCCTCGGGCTCGGCCGGGTCGGCCGGGAGGCCCTCCAGCTGGGAGGGGTCCAGCAGCCAGTGCAGGTCCTTCTCGGTGAGCAGCTGGCCGGGGTTGAGCACCACGCAGCGCTGGATCGCGTTCTCCAGTTCCCGGATATTGCCCGGCCAAGGGTGCCGGGTCAGGGCGGCCTGGAAGCTGGGCGCCAGCCGGGGGGTGGGCCGGTCGTTGTCCCGGGCGTAGCGCTCGGCGAAGTGCAGGGCCAGCAGGTCCAGGTCGGCGGTGCGCTCCCGCAGGGGCGGCAGCCGGAGCGGGATCACGTTGAGCCGGTAGTAGAGGTCCTCCCGGAACCGGCCTTCCTTGACCTCGGTGACCAGATCGCGGTTGGTGAGGGCGATGATGCGCACGTCCACGGCGATCGGGCGCGAGCCGCCCAGGCGGTCCACGGTGCGCTCCTGGATGGCCCGCAGCAGCTTGCCCTGCAGGGCCAGGGGCAGCTCGCCGATCTCGTCCAGCACCAGGGTGCCGCCTTCGGCCTGCTCGAAGCGGCCGGGCTTGGCGCTGGTGGCGCCGGTGAAGGCGCCCTTCTCGAAGCCGAACAGCTCGGATTCCAGGAGGTTCTCGGGAATGGCGGCGCAGTTGATGGCCACGAAGGCGGCCTTGCGCCTGGGGCTGGCGGCATGGATCAGCTTGGCCAGCAGCTCCTTGCCGGTGCCGCTCTCGGCCTGGATCAGGATGGTGGCCCGGCTGTCAGCGGCGCGCCGGGCCAGGGCCAGGGTCTCGGCCAGCACCGGGTCCTGGGTGAGGATCACCGGCGCTTCACCCGGTTCCTCGGCCTTGAGCCGGCCATCGCTGCTGATGGACTTGCGCACCGCCGTGACCAGCTCGTCGGGGCTGAAGGGCTTGGACAGGTAGTCGAAGGCGCCCAGGCGCATGGCCTCCCGGGCGGTGTCCAGGCTGCTGAAGGCGGTCACCAGCAGGACCGGGAGGCTGGAGTCCAGGGCCTTGAGCCGGGCGGTGAGCTGCAGGCCGTCCATGCCGGTCATGCGCAGGTCGGTCACCACCGCGTCGAAGGCGCCGGGCCGGGTCAGGCGCAGGGCGTCCTCGCCGCTCCTGGCCTGCTCGATCACGAAGCCCGCCCGTTTCAGGCTCATGGCCATGCCTTCCCGCATCCCGGGATCGTCATCCACCACCAGCACCCTCAGGGGATTCGCCATGTTCTCATCCAATCGTTCGGTCCTAGATCCTTATCGGTCGTCCGGGAGGATCCTGGAATTTGCGGCGTTTTCTGCCGGGCGGCCCTTGGTGAGCCGCTTGGGGCCCGCGTTCATGGGCAGTTCGCCGCGCACCGGATCGCCGTGCCGGGCGATCAGCAGGTACAGCTGGCGCCGGCTCACCCCGAGCCGCAGGGCCGCCTCCACCCGGTTGCCGTAGCTGCGCCGCAGCGCCCGGTGCAGCAGGACCCGCTCCAGCGCGTGCAGGTTGCTGGCGAGATCCTCGGCGGGCAGGGGCAGCCCGGGGCCGCCGGGCCCTTCGGCCGGGTCCTCCGGCAGCTGGCCCAGCAGCTTCCAGCGGGCGATCCGGTTGGCCAGGCCCCTGAGGTTGCCCGGGCAGGGCAGGACGGCAAGGGCCTTGGGCGGCGCCTGGAGACCTGCCTCCGCCGCCATGGCCGCGAGGCAGAGCGGCAGACTGCGCGGGTCGTCCTGGAATCCAGGCAGGTGGAAGACCAGGCAGCGGGAGGCGGCCAGCGCCAGGTCCGGGTCGCCCGGGCCGCGGTGGGAGCCCAGGACGCCCCGGGGATGGCTGTCGATCCAGGCCGCCAGGGCTGAGCCGTCCAGGCGCTCGGCATCATCCAGCACCGCCGCGCCCCGCTGGCCGGCCATCCAGCCGGCCATGGCGCTGACCCCAGCGCCCAGTTCGCCGTGGACCCAGAGCGGGCCGGGGTGGCCCAGCAGCGCCGGCAGGGCGGCGCCCCACTGGGCATGACCGGGGAGGCACTCCAGGGGGATCAAGGCGGCTCTCCTAGCGGACCGGGGGGACCACGAAGCCCAGGACCGCCACTACGTGGCAGAGGCTGCCGCCCAGCACGAACAGGTGCCAGACCGCATGGTGGAACTTCAGGCCGTGCCAGCTGTAGAACCCGACGCCCAGGGTGTAGCAGGCGCCCCCGGCCAGGAGCCAGGCCAGGCCGGGTCCGGGCAGCCGGTGCCACAGGGGCACCGCGGCCACCAGCACCATCCAGCTCATGCCCAGGTAGACCCCGGTGGAGAGCAATTCGTAGCGGCCGGTGAACACCGACTTGAAGGCGACTCCCAGGGCGGCCAGGCCCCACACCGCCCCGAACAGGCTCCAGCCCCAGCCGCCGCGCAGGGTGGCCAGGCAGAACGGCGTGTAGGTGCCGGCGATGAGCAGGTAGATGGCGGAATGGTCGAGGATCTTGAAGATCCGCTTGGCCCGCTGGTTGCGCAGGGCGTGGTAGAGGGTGGACATGGTGTAGAGCAGCACCAGGGTGGCCCCGAAGATGGCCGCCCCCGCGATGTCCCGGGCCGTGCCGCGCACGGCGGCGGCCACCACCAGCAGCACCGTCGCCAGGACGCTCAGGACCGCGCCCAGGCCGTGGGTGATGCTGTTCGCCAGTTCCGCGGCGGTGCCCGCCGCGTGCCGTTCGCCGTCCATGATGGCTCCTCGGAGCCAGTATCTCACGCTCGCCCGGCTTGACTCCATGTCCGGGCTTTGCCCGGGCATGGAGTGGGGGCGTGGGGACCGAACGCATGCGTTCGGTCAGAGCGAGCAACGCGAGCGGGCGGTCCCCTCACAGGAATATCAGGCTCCATGTCCGGGCTTTGCCCGGGCATGGAGCCACAGGCGGATCAACGGGTCCGGAAGTCCTTGCCCAGCCACCCCCTGGCCAGCACCAGCAGCACCGAGGTGAGCATGGCCACCGTCCCGAAGATCAGCCACATGGGGGTGGTGTTGAGCGGCCCCTTGGCCGGAGCCGGGCACCAGCGGGCCAGGGCGGCGCCCGAATAGACCGGCACGAGCATCTTGGTGAGGAACCAGGGGAACTGGGCCACCCCCATGTAGGCGCCGGTGCGCCCTGCCGGGGCGATCTCGGCGGCGAACTGGAGGAACCGCGGCTGCCAGATGGCCTCGCCCACGGTCATCAGCACGATGAAGGCGAACAGCCCCGGGGCGCTGGGCCCCAGGGCGAGGATGAAGGTGGGCGCGGCCATGATGGCGGTGCCCAGGATCATCATGGAATACACCCGGGTCCGGGTGGTGAGCGCCGCCACCACCGGGCAGATGAGGAAGATCAGCAGGGAATTCAGGCTGGCCGCCGCCTCGAACCGCGCCCCGACCCAGCTGCCGGCGAACGCCCGGCTCACGTACAGCGGCAGCACCAGCCAGTTGTACGCGAACAGGGTCTGCACCGGCACCAGGCAGAAGATGAAGCAGGCGAATTTCGGGTCCGCCAGGGGGTGGCTGCGGAACCAGTGGACCATGGCGGGGAGCAGGCCGGGCCCCGGGTGGCGGCCCTCCCGGACCGGCGCGGGGCCGGTGCGGGCCTCGGCCACCGCCCTCCGGCTGAGCAGCACGGCCACGGCGCCCAGGCCGGCCAGGGTGACGGCGGCATAGAAGGCGTAGGCGCCGCTGATGCCCCAGCGCCGTCGGACCGGCGACATGAAGGTGGGGAGCCAGCCGCCCAGGTTCATCACCGCGTAGAGCATGGCGAAGCCCATGTTGGCGCTGGCCGGGGTGGTGAACAGGCGCACCGCGGTGTAGCCGGCCGGGACGTACATGCCGTAGCCCAGGACCACCAGCAGGATGCCGGCGCAGGCCGCGCCGTTGAACGGAGTGAGCAGCCCGCCGGCGGCCAGGCCCAGGCGGGGCGCCAGGGCCAGCGCCACCCGCCCGGCCAGCATGAGCGCCAGCGACAGGAGGATGACCCGGCGCAGGCCCCAGCGGTCGGCGCCGCCGCCGAAGAACAGCATGCTCAGGGTGATGCCGGAGGTCAGCAGGCCCACCATCCAGCCCGCCTGGAGATCGCCCAGGCCGCCGTACTGGTTGAAGTACATGGCCAGGTAGATGAGCATGCCGAAGTAGACGAAGCCCTCCAGCAGGGTGCTGAGCAGCACCGCCCAGAGGGCGCGGGGGGCGTGCAGGAGTTCGATGAAGGGCTGGATGATCTCCCGGAACGGGGAGGGCGCCTGGTCCGAGGCCTCGAGCATGGGCATTCCTCTATGGGTGGTGAAAAAGCAAAGGTCCTGCGGGTAAGATATTGAAAATTACAATACAACTTTCTGCCGTGAAAGGGCAACGGCGCGGTAGCATCACCCCCCGAAGGGGGAGCTGAAGATGAAACTGGTCACCTTTCTGTTGGGCGGTCAGGAGCGCATCGGGGCGGTGCTGGCCGATGGCCGCATCGTCG